>Ga0065711_1000126_pt1 | contig 94819 bp, 51 predicted proteins | sample Hoacrofraction12_FD_59098 | JGI IMG/M metagenome (GOLD analysis project Ga0065711, IMG submission 59098) | Hoatzin crop microbial communities from Cojedes, Venezuela - Epithelial fraction 12 v2 (version 2) | ecosystem: Host-associated > Birds > Digestive system > Esophagus > Crop | place...
GGGTCTTGAATATCTCCAGAGAAGGAGAATCCACAACCTCCCTGGGCAGCCTGTTCCAGGGCTCCGTCACCCTCAGAGGGAAGAAGTTCTCCCTCATGTTCAGATGGAACTTCCTATGCTTCAGTTTGTGCCCATTGCCACTTGTCCTGTCGCTGGGCACCACTGATAAGAGTCTGACCCTGTCCTCCTGACAACCACTCTTCAGATATTTATAAGCATTTATAAGGTCCCCTGTCAGCCTTCTCTTCTTCAGGGTAAGTAAGCCCAGCTCCCTCAACCTTTCCTCGTAGGAGAGATGCTCCAGTCCCCTCATGATGTTTGTAGCCCTAGAATTTGGTTGTGGCAGAAGGGTTCTTGGGATAGACCTTGTAGCTGGGTTTAGTTCGCGCTCCTCTTTCAAGATGGGTTTCTTTTTTTCCTCCTATGACCTAATTCTTTGCACTTGTTTTGTTGTCACAAGATTTTTGTTTATTTAGGACAAGATCCCACATTTCACAGGAAATTGTGATTCAGTGGAGCTGGTAGCAGTGAGCCAGGCACAGATGGGGTAAAGAATTGTTTCAGTTTCTCATTTTCTAAGTGGTGCAGTGCCATGGGAACACCACAACCGTTCCTGTCTCTCCAGACCAAACGTTCAGCTGTGTCAACACCAGAACCTCTGTGAGATCTACGACTCCAAAGAGCTACAATGCAAAGTTTCAAAGCACCTCCTGTCCCAGTGAAGATCAGAGCTCATACAACCAGCTTTGATCTGAAACTTGCTCCAAATCAGCCCCATCATTGGTATTTTCATGGTCAGACAGAAAAGAAGCGGAGAGCAATTACCCAAGACCCCTGTAATGTTCATTTTGAAAAAATTGTGTAAAATATACCTTGAAGATTACCTGTAAAGGGTTAATTTATAACTGAACATTTAATAAGCATTCTGAAATTACCTTTTAGAAAGCCCAGCAGCCCAATAGGTTACCCACACCACAGCTTTTCATAATTAAAAATGCCTCTTATCCAGGTGCTTGTGTCTGTAAGATGTTTATAGGAGCAATTAATTATTTACTAAACCTTTAGCTGTTTATAATGAAAAATTCATAGAAAGTGTGACCATAAACAGACCAAGCTAGGAAACACTTCAGCAGATGAAGAAAAAAGAAAGCTAAAAGCATTTCATTTCAGGCAGCATAAGTGTATTCTCACCCAGCAGATCATGGTGCAGAATGGAAAAGATCTTTTATCCTACACCCATATATAGGATGCTGCTTGCCATCAAAGAAAGAAACACCCCATGTCTTTGACAGCACTTTCTTGCTTGCATTTGGTAACTTCTCATGCAGCAGTCAGCTCTGGATAATGTTTAAGACTATTTGCAAATGTTGTCACATAGCCAGCAACATCCTGATACTGTGCTGTGCAAGAACTTGCTCTTGCAAAGCAGCTTCCCACCTTCACACAGCACTCCCAGGTAGCCTCGCTTTTGCAGGGTTTAAAGCTATTTCACTCTTCCCCTGTGAACCCATATAACCATCTGATTTTTGTAAATCCCCAGTGTTCCCATGTAATGAGCTTAGGGGGATTTTTTTGTTGCGTATCATGTATTCAAAGTCAACAGCAAGTATGAAATGCATGAAATCATGGTGTTGGACTACCTTTTATTTTTTCCTGAGAAAAAGCCTCCTTTTGTCTTAAAACATGCTATCAATTCCTCTGTACCGTAACCCAGAAGTAACAAGCTACTCCTAAAGATTCGCTTGACTGCCTTCATCATCAAATCTCATTCTTCTCACTGGCAGTATCTGAAAAAAGCCTCCACACCACATGGGGTGGCCCTAAATGAATAAAGCAGTGGAAGGCTGATGAAAGCATTGTAAGGCTGTTAAGAGAAACAAAAACCAAAAGTGTACAACACAGTTGCAACAGCAAATACATTTAAAAAATAAAGGTAATGTCCTGGAAAATATTCTTTTTCTACCCTGATCATCAGACAAGAGGGATCCAAATTCCAGTATGAACTTGGTCTATGGTTTGATAGGAAATGTGGAGGTTTCTTTGTCTCACGTTCCTCAAAGCCTGCCATATCAAAGCTGACCTGACAACAAACATTCAGCATCTCCCAGTTTCACTCAAGAAAATAAAGAGAGAAAGGCATAGGAATCTGACAAACCTCAAGGTACCAGAGGTGCATACAACTGATGGAATTTATCTTGATGATTTTTATCTCTTTAAGGCCTTTGAAATGGTCCCACAAAACAACCTGGACTCTAAATTGGAGAGATATGGATTTGATGGATGCACTATTTTATGGATAAAGAATCGGATGGATGACTGCATCCAAAGAGTTGCAGCCAAAGGCTCAATGTCCAAATGGAGATCTGTAACAAGCAGTGTCCCTCAGGGGTCTGTACTGGGATGGGTACTGTTCAGTATCTTTATTAATGGCATAGATGGTGGCATTGAGCGCACACTCAGCAGGCTGGCAGATGACACAAGGCTGAGTGGTGTAGTTGATACGCTGGAGGGAAGAGATGCCATGCAGAGGGGGCTTCACAGGCTTAAGGAGTGGGCCTATGCAAACCCTACGAGGTTCAACAAGGCCAAGTGCAAGGTCCTGCACCTGGGTCAGGGCAATCTGCAATATCAATACAAGCTGGGGGATGAGTGAATTGAGAGCAGTCCTGTGGAGAAGGACTCGAAGGGGCACTGGTGGATGAAAAGCTGGACGTGAGCCAACAATGTGCACTTGCAGCCCAGAAAGACAACCATATCCTGGGCTGTATGAAAAGAAGCAGGTCAAGGGAGGGGATTCTGCCCCTTTACTCCTCTCTGGTGAGACCCCATCTGGAGTCCTGCATGCAGCTCTGGAGCCCCCAGTATAAGAAGGACATGGATGTGTTGGAGCGGGTCCACAGGAGGCCACGAAGGTGATCAGAGGGCTGGAGTACCTCTCTTACGAGGACAGGCTGAGGGAGTTCGGGCTGTTCAGCCTGGAGAAGAGAAGGCTGCGGGGGGGACCAGCAGCCTTTCAACACATGGAGGGGGCTTATAAGAAAGATGGAGTGAGATTTTATACCAAGTCCTGTAGTGACAAGACAAGGGGCAACAGTTTTAAACTGAGAGAGGGTAGATTTAGATTAGATATAAGAAAGAAATTTTTCACTATGAGGGTGGTGAGGCACTGGCACAGGTTGCCCAGAAAAGCTGTGGATGCCCCCTCCCTGGCAGTGTTCAAGGCCAGGTTGGATGGAGCTCTGAGCAACCTGGTCTAGTGGAAGGTGTCCCTGCTTATGGCAGTAGTATTGGAACTAGATCATTTTCAAAAAGTCCCTTCCAACACACACCATTCTGTGATTTTATGCTTCTAAAATTCTGTGACAAATATTTTTCGTTCTTCCTCCTCTTGGTATGGCAAACTGCTCAGTGTGACAAGGTACAGGTGAACTTCTCAGTCCTGGCACCAAACCTGTTCCCTGCACCTCTTATGATGATCTTCCTTCACCTTCCTCTCTGCACTGCACAGATAATGCCCTGCAAGGCTTTCTATGTGGACCAAGATGTGATCTTTCTGACAGCGTTTATAGTAAGGAAGTCGCCAACAGAGGCTGGAGGAGATGTTAGGGTCATTGCAGATGTGCTGTCTAATGGATACATTCTGTAAACAAGTCTCAGTGACTCATGGTCACAAAGAGATGGTTTTCACAGCCGTGGTGATATTACATCTGATTTTCCTCAAAATGATCATCAGCTGCTGCCTGTTGATGTAAGTTTTACATGACCATATTTCACTGACTGACCTAGATGTGAGAATTACCTGATTTGTTCTGCCTTTTGGTTTACCTTTTGCAAAGGTGTTCCATAGTGCTTTAAATAGTGTACCAAGGCACTAGGAGGTACAGCAGGCACACGAAACGTCCATACTTTAAAAAGTGTCACTCCGACTCACTCATGTCCTGCTATTTTGTTTCTCTTTACAACCTGCAATCTTCATTTGTGAAAAAGAGTCAACAGACAAAAGCTGCTGATTTCCCTGCATGTACAGGATTGGAAAGTCTCTATGCATTACGTTTTCTCTCTATTTTTCTTAGAAATTCTTTTTTAAGAATGAAAGATTGAAGTTCTGTGACAAAAGACAGTGCTTCATACAGATATTTTTGTTTTCCATGGATGAGTAAATCTGTAATTTATTCAATTTACAGCCCAGGTGTAAACAAAAGACCTCAGCCCAAGAAAACTCTATACTCATGTGGCTACATCTTCCTAATTGTTTAAAGTTCTGTTTCAAATGAGTAGGCAGAAAGCTTGAAATTAGGCTTTTCACCTTCTTTGGAGATGTTGTCCTCAGTGAATTTTATGGTTTTTTGGGACAAAGCCATTTCATTTACTTCTGTTGACACTTTTCTGCTTTGCATAGCTGAATTAAGACCTAATGAGCAAGAGAAAGTGGGAATTTCTCCATAATACAGTAGTTTGGGCATTCACCTGGGATGCAGGACACTTTCTCCCAGTTCCTGGTTCAATGAATAATTAATTATTTATGCTAAAATGTAACAGCTTCAATATGCGCAAATGAGAGAGACACATCTTCATTACTGGAGAGGCTGAAGCAGCTACTGGTGAGGGCTGCAAGAAAGTGCAAGCGAGGCACATTCACAGCAGTTTGCCAGGAATCTGTGATAATCTGCCAGCTGCAGTTTGGCTGGATCTTGCTTTTCTGCTTTGTTTTGGACTTCAGTCCAAGAACTGTAACAACTAGAGGCAGGAGGACAATATCCAATCTCTGGGCAAATCTCTAATGGTACAAGACTTTTTTTCTTCCTTTAATGAATATTCACTCCTAGCTCTATTCTTTCTTGTTTTCTGTGCTTTTAACGGCATTGTTTTTCTATGTCTTTTGGAGGATTATTGTACAAGGACAGAAAAAATATTTTGTTTGTTTGTTTGTTTTTTTCTGCATACCTCATTCTCACCTTCCTTCATCATTAACAGCCATTCATCCTAGTTTCTTTTCTTTTTACTGTTCTCCCTTTCAAGGGCTTTTCAGCCACCTCTCTTGCTTCAGAGTCCACCCTCCCTATGCCCAACCCACCCCCCACCCCGCCAGTGACTTCTTTTCCACAGCCCTTGGTTAGTGTCCCATCAGGCTTTATTCCTCTTTTTTTTGGTGACATCTGTAATCTTGGCTCACATTTCACACTGTCCTACCTCTTGGATATGTCTTCTCTAACATCCTTAAATCAGTCTGGTCATCAGTGATGGTTAGTTCAACATAATACATGACAGCTCTCCTTAGACCTTTCTTTGGACACCCAGTCTTTAGAAAGAAGCTGGAAAATGTCTGTCTTTCTTTTCTTGCTAAAATCCTGCCGTATTATGAAGAGATAGTTCTGCTTTCCCAGGAAGCCAGGTTGGGCTCCATGTCTTCAGCAGAACAAGTCTCCTGTCTTTCTTCTGTCTTCTATGATTCTATAAAAACTGCTGTCCATTGATGAGACAAGCTTTGCTCTGTTTCTTTTCAGACTCCTTCGTCATCTGACTCCAAAACCCTCAGGACTGTCCAAACACTCTCATATTTCTTCCTGTCTTAAAAGCTTTCTGTAGCATCCTTTTTCCCTCTTTTGCCACTTTCTCTCCCCCTGTTCATTAGGCGTGACAACAAAACCAAATGGAAACAGCTCAGATGTTTTTTGACAGTCAAATATTTGCCGAAGACCAGATGAGGCTCTTTCTGCAACGTGGTTCCCCATTCAGATTCAGGATTGTCTCTCCTTCCATGGCACTGAGCCAGTCTGCAAATGCTGCCTTTTATTCGTTATCTTGTTTGTGACTTTGGCACTTAGATCCCATGTTCTGTCAACTTTGTGCCCCTTGTTCAGGGGGACATTCAGTATTCTGAGCTATAGGGCCTAAAAATAATATTTCTTTCATGTACCTGAACAATATTTGATTCCCTCTGCCCCCGGTTTAAAAAAGTCTAATGCTGAACACCTGTCTTGAAATTCGCAAGAGTTTGGGAGTTTTTCACTTATTTTTTTTCTTTTTTTTATTCTTCTTTTTTATTTTTCTTCTGGACATGCTTCTGTTTCCTATTAACACTTTGTATATCTCTGAAGATTAAAAATATTCAGCCATTGTTTCAAAGTTCACTAAGGAAGATACTGTTTAAAATGAAAAGCAATAAAAATATGAAGATATTTCAAAAAGAAAAATACTACAATAACTGGCCATAACCAGTACATTTATAATTGAAACATTAATCAGAAAAATATACTGAAAAATCAGAGGGCATAAACCCACTTTCTTTTCACTTATATTTTGACTCCATTTAATTACTTCCAGGAAATTCTTTTCTTGTCATTTCCTCTTTTTGTCTCACAAAGAACGAAATATGTAGGCTGGACTGCAGCCCCACAGCCCATGCTGTGCACCACAGTCTTCCACTGTGGCCAGATAAAGATTGGTAAGAATGATTGGGGAGAGCAGCAATCTGTGTGTGGAGACACATAGTCTCTACTAAAACAGGACCTAATCATGCATTCATTTTCTCCTCAGGTGAGGACAAGTTGGTCAGTGTTGACCCACTCTAGATTTGAACAAGTACTCTAGAAGAGAAAAGGTGATGGAGCTTACGGACCATCCTCTCACCTGTCTGTCTTTGAAACTGAAAAATTATTTGACTATTTAGTTCCCTTTTGGATTCTGCTGCTTGTTTAATTCCCTCTGGCTCTGGCTGAGGAAGGTGCATACAAGGACAAGTTAGAGCAATCCAGACACCTTACACACAAGTGTATGGGGCTGTATTTACCTTCTTGCCTTAGCCCTTACCTCATGACATCTGTCAAAAACACATCATTCCTCAAGCTTACCCTGACATGGTGAATGGACAAAAAAACCTTTCTTTTTAGAGAGTGATCCCTTGTTCTCATCCACTGAGCAAAGGACCAAGTCAGTACCAGGCACCTTTGGCAGCTCCTTTTGAGATGGAGATCTCACTCCATACATACATGTTGAGAGACAGTTGACTCTAGCACTACCAACAAACAATATAAACTCAGAGGTTTTTCCATGGCTGTGCTTCAGTCAAAAAGCAGCTGCGGAAGCAAACTTTGGTTTCTGTCCTTCTAAAGCTGTGCTTTCCCCATTGCCTGTCCTCGGGGAAAGAATTAACTTTCACTGGGTGGTAATCACGTATGATGTGCAACTTGTATGTCATATGCTATAAGTAAGTGTTAGTATCCACTTATTGTTGAGGGAGGTGATTCTGCCCCTCTACTCTGCTCTGGTGAGACCCCACCTGGAGTCTTGTGTCCAGCTCTAGAGCCCTCAGCACAGGAAAGACATGGACCTGTTGGAGCAGGTCCAGAGGAAGGCCCCAGCGATGATCAGAGAGATGGAACACCTGCCCTACAAGAAAAGGCTGAGAGAGTTGGGGCTGTTCAGCCTGGAGAAGAGGAAGCCCCAAGAAGCGAACTTATAGGGCCTTCCAGTACCTGGCAGGGCCCTACAAGAGAGATGGAGAGGGACTTTTTTTCAAGCACATGTAGTGACAGGACAAGGGGAAATGGTGTTAAACTGAAAGAGGGTAGCTTTAGATTTAAAATTACATTTAGATTTAGATTTAGATTTGGATTTAGAATTAGATTTAGATTTAGATTTAGATCTAGATTTAGATTCAGACTCAGATTCAGATTCAGATTTAGATTCAGGTTTAGATTTAGATTTAGATTTAGATTTAGATTTAGATTTAGATTTAGATTTAGATTTAGACAAGAAAGAAATTCTTTATTATGAGTGTGGTGAGGCACTGGAAGACGTTGCCCAGAGAAGTTGTGGATGCCCCCTCCCTAGAAGTGTTCAAGGCCAGGTTGGATGGGGCTTTGAGCAGCCTGGTTTAGTGGAAGATATCCCTGCCCCTGGCAGGGAGGTTGGAACTAGATGATCTTTAGGATCCCTTCCAACCCAAACCATTCTAGGATTCTATGATTGTATTTTCTTTTCGTATGTGTTCATGTCCACACTCACCATCTCTACACATGTTCATATACACCTTACATTAAAAGACCCGTAGTGTTGGAAAATCAAGCACTGATTTAAGATGAGCAAACATCAGAAGTCAGGATTTCCATGCAACCATAATTTGATACAAAAGCACACAGAATAGTTGAAGTTGGAAGGTGAAAGGAACCTCTGGAGATCATCTAGTCCAACTAACCTGCTCAGAGTGGAAGCAGCTAAAGCCGTGTTTAGATGGCAGCTGAATATCACCAAGCATGGAGACTCAACAACCTCCCTAGGCAAACTGTTTCAGTATTTGACCATCCTCACAATAAAAAGCTTCTTTTTCTCCTCTCTTTTCCAGGTTAAGTGTTTTTCCTCGCATCCCCCTCTAGTTGCTTCTAAATACATATATTCTGGGTTTTTACGAATTTATTCTATCCCAGGTTATTTAGTTTTCACAGTTGCTTTGCCAAGTTTCACAACCAGCACAAGGTTATTTCGCCAGTATCACTAATGACAACAGCAAAACTGCCTGTATTATATGCAGGCTGTGGAGCAGAGTAATATTGCTATCAAAGCATTTTTATTATATCTATGAACTGCGTGAAAACAAATTAAGTTACCTTAATTCACTAACACTTAATTAAAAACTTGGGTGCTTATTGCCCAGAGCAAGTCAGCATGAAATTCAATTTGTGCTCATCTGCTTAAGACTGGCAGAGTTTAAGACAGTGCTTGAAACACCCCATTCTGCTGAAGTCTACTGGTGCATGCTGTTGTTTGTATTATGGTTATTCTTTATGTCCCAACAGCATCTGAAGGATCCAGTGCCCCCTGTAACAATATGCAAGTTCAGCACTTACTACAACATTAAAATATCTAAGTGTTGGTGTGCTCTGTCTACGCTGAATGCTTGAAGCTTTTTGCACCTACTCTAGCAATACCTCTGGGACACACCTTTCTTCTGTGTTCACACAACTAACACTGCATCAATTCAATCACTCTACTGAAATCCAAAAACAAGAAATATCCTGTGATTCTTCTACGAAGAAAGAAATCAGCTGGGTCTGGCATGCTCTAGGTGCTGGTAAAGCCACTTGGCAAACATAATTTTCACTGTCATCTTTGTCTAATTATTATTCCCTTTGAATTTTAGAGTGTGATTAATGAGGTAAAGAGTTTTTCTTCCATTAGTACTTTCATATTCCATTCATCAAAACAACCAAGTGCAAGCCCATATAACACATCGAGAAGTGTCAGAAATAGAAGAAAATACAAATTTCAGGATCAAGAGACTGATGCTTAGTGATGCTGAGAACATAAATGAATGAATGAAAAATAAATGAATGAGTAAGTGACTACATTAAGACGTTCAGGTAAAGTGGTGAGAGAAATGACATAACTTTAAACTCACTCATTCTCTTCCTAACCAGCTCCTGCTACACAGGGAGACCAATTACAGATGATTAATTACATTTTAGCCTTACTATGAAGCTATTATACCATTCTAGATTCACCGGTATAACACAGTCATGGTCTTTAGCTGGCAAGTGCAGCCTGAGGCTAAAATTTCTAGTTGTGCTCAGTCTGGTAGGCCTAAAACATGATTCAAAAATAAGGTCATAGAGTAAATAAAACACTGAATAGTGGAAGACAACATAACTCTTCATTCTTTCAATACTTGTAGTTCTGTTCCAGTAATTCCATGACAGATGATTTGAATAGGGGTGACAAATACAGACTTACACATCACCCTTTTAACTTTCATTACTTGAAATTACTCTTTTTATGAAATTTTTCAGACCTGGTGGGGCAAAGAGCCCCATCAAGCATTACTGAGGCCAGCTGGGAGGTGCTGCAGTTAGTCATTCACAAAATGTATTAAGAACAAAAACACGACAGCTCTAATTATTATAAATGGGTCATTAAACCCCTTTCAACTGCAATGTGAAATACCATCTCTGAATAGCAAGCACCTCCTGGAAAAGATCTCTTCTCTGAAGCTAAAAAAAATTATCCATTCTGATCTGAATGTGATAGAAGGTGAAACGCATTTTCTTAATGAATGCTAGCGTTATTAAGACACTAATAGCTACTAATGGGGGGAGGTCTGTGATGAGACGAGTAATATTTATGGAAAAAGTAATCTGTAAAAAAGAAAGACAGCCTTGGATTGTCATATTTCAGACCTAGATTTTACAGCATTAAAGCTCTTGTGGGGAAGGATGAACAAGGTGACTTTAGAGAAATTTCCAGTAACTTTCTGAAAGTCACTGCTTGGAGAGAAGAAGGACTCCTCTTCTACATTGTCGAGGAAGCCGGTGGAAGTCCCTTTCCCGAGTACACTTGAGAAGACATGACACTGTGTGTATACATCAGCCCTTTCAAAACAAAAAAGGAAAACAGCACAGAAGGAAAACAGCCCAAAGGGAAGAACTGAAGATACAGCAAGCAGTAATAATTCCCAAAATGCCATAAATGACTTTTTATTTCAGCTATTCTGTTACAAACTTCAAGCACTAGACTAAGGCATATTGCACAAGCGCAAGGCAGAGAACGTGTACTAGGGGTGAGAGTACAGGCCAGAGTTCCTGTTTTAGTATGCAGTTTACACAACCTACCCAGGATGACACACTTCTTGTGGATTAAGGAATCAGTTATACATTGGTTCACAAGAGCTAATAATACACAACACCGTTAACAGATTTCTCTGTAATAGGCAATATTTCAGGCCATAATCTTGAACTGCTGCTCTGTAACAAAAAGTTAAAAGAAATAATCAACTCAAAGTGTAGACATCGGTGAGAGGTAAAAATGAAAAGCTTGTATCCCAAATATTTTCAATACAGGCAGTTGTGGCAACAAGCCATTTTCATATAGAATGATAGAAGCATAGAAGGGTTTGGGTGGGAAGGGACCTTAAAGATCATCTAGTTCCAACCCCTTGTCACAGGCAGGGTCACCTTCCCCTGGACCAGGTTGCTCAAAGCCCTGTCCAAACTGGCCTTGAACACTTCCAGGGAGGGGGTATCCACAAATTCTCTGAGCAATGTGTCCCAATGCCTCACCACCCTCATGGTGAAGAATTTGTTTCTTATCTAAATCTAAATCTAAATCTAAATCTAAATCTAAATCTAAATCTAAATCTAAATCTAAATCTACCTTCTTTCAGTTTAAAGCCATTACTCCTTATTCTATCACTACATGCCCTTGTAAAAAGTCCCTCTCCAGCTTTCTTTTAGTCCCCCTTCAGGTACTGAAACACCGCTTTAAGGCCTTTCCGCAGCCTTCTCTCCTCCAGGCTGAACAGCCCCAACTCTCTCAGCCTTTCCTCATGGTAGAGGTGTTCCATCTCTCTGATCATTTTTGTGGCCTCCTCTGGACCCAGTCCAACAGGTCCACGTCTTTCCTGTGCTGAGGGCTCCAGAGCTGGACACAGGACTCCAGGTGAGGTCTCAACAGAGTCCCTCAGCCTGTTGGCCACACTTCTCTAGATGCAGCCCAGGATATGGTTGGCCTTCTGGGCTCTGAGTACACACTGCCAGATTACGTTGAGCTTCCCATCAAGCAGAACCCCCATATACAATCTAGATTCACATTAGATTACTTTCTTGGATTTACATGGGCCCATAAATCCGAAGGCTTATTCTTCTGCCATGCATGTCTCTCTTCTGGACTGTTTGTTTTCTTTGATAGGGATGGAACGGAAACAGAAGACCCATAGCTAACCAACCCAGAGTGAGAGACCTAGTGACAAGTTCCCTAAACCTCTAAGTGGAGGTCTGATGCAGCAATAACTACCAGTTCTTAGTTCTGTTTACACATATGTCCTTATAGCTATTCAATGCCTATACCTACGGTGAATGGTGGTCAAAGACAGAGGAGCTTTGCAGCATACACATTTTATATTGGATAAAGTATAATATGTGTGACACATGCAGCCCCGCATTTGTAGTTCTGCCTTCCTGAGAGAAGCCGAAGTCCCACACCACTGGCATTGTGCTGACCTCTGTCAGCATCAGAAGCAGCACAAGGTGAATTAGGGAACTTGTCACCAAAAACAGTGGTTGTATCATGCCTTGCTTATCATCTTTCCCATCAGACATGTTCATAAGTAATAAATCTACAAGAAAGTCCAAATCCATTCACAAGTGCCTTTTAAAAAGGCAAAGGGAGAAATTCAATAAATGCTCTGTACATTAATAAATACGGGACTTCATGAGAACTCCCATCTAGCCAGTCTACTGGCACTACAGAAACACACTGCACAGTTAAACATCTACAGAAAAAAAAAAATTATGACTTTGGAAAAAAAGCAATGTCTTATGTCAACAAGTCCAGCTCCCTTATATTCAGAGCTACAAAGTACCACCCTCATCAAACAAATCAGATTAATTCTTCCCCATTTCTCATTCTGAAAAGCTTTAATACCTATGAAAGAAACTTTCTGCTAGTGGCCAGCCAAAATGCGTTTCTGGTCACTTTATATCTGCTTGCTCTCTTGCCAACATTGTTGCCTATAAATACATTGGGAGGGCAAACACCTGTGTGGTAAAAGATCTGTTTAAGCTAAAAGACAACCTCAACTCCATCCAGACCATGTTTTACTTGTCTGAGCAAGTCCAGCTCTTTCAGTCCCTCCAGTTAAGAAAGGCTCTCCACTCCCATCACCACTGAAGTAACTCCTTTCTGCAAGTTCCTATTGAAGTACATTTGCATTCACCATAATGGTAACAGAATTTCAGTGCTCTCTGATTCACTGTGTCTACTTGACTGGCTCAGCAGATATACCCTGAGACACATGTATGCTTTAATACCCTGTACGTGGTTTTGCCACCTTGGTATTTGTCCTGGGTTTGGACAGGGTTAATTTTCACCGGACTTCAGGAAGGGGCACAGCCGGGGTGGGGCTGACCCCACCTGGCCAAACAGAGCAGGGTATTCCATGCCATGTGCCGTCATGCTGGGTTCCGGTGGGGGTAGCTGGGTGGTGGGAACTCACTCGTGGCTCGAGAGGGCACAGCGGTGGTTCGGTCTGGGAGAGCGGTTCTGTTCTGCGGGTTTGTTTTGTATATTCCCCTTTTACTGTATCGTTGTTGTTCCTGTTCCCTTTGTTTGCTGTTCTGTTAAACTGCCCTTATCCCGACCCACCAGTTTCTGCCTGTTTATTTCCATTCTCTTCCGCACCCTGGTGGGGTTAGGGGTGGCCGCGAGGCACTTTTGTTGCCAACTGCAGCCAAAACCAGAACAGTATTTCATTGTTAACCTGCAAATAATCCTGTTTTTCTCCTCCTCAGTCATTTCCAGCTGATGAGCTCTGACACATTGCCAGAGTTCCTGTCTTCAGTCCCACATGACCTAAGCATTCTTCTGATTGTATTTGGTTTTATTTCTCATATTGCAATCTTCTAATTTTAAGATCCCGTTCAACCCTTACCATTCTATGGTTCTATGATTTTAAGTCACCCAGCACTTACCTCACTCACGATAGACCCAACTACCTTCGCGTGGAGGATACATTATTACTATCATAAGCTAATGTTATTCTCAAACCCCAATTTTTATGCCAAGTTATAAAAGATAATATTAAACTTGACTAGTCTCAAAACTTAACTGTGAGGAACTTTGTAGTAACACCCCCTGGTGCTGGTATTCTTTGATACTGTGAATTTAGTTACTTCTCTGAAAGCTCTTAAAATACTGCACCCATCTCCATTTCTCCAGTTATAGTGCTAAATTACATTGAAGAACTGTAGAAAATGCCCTACACTGTTGATATCTAGTTCTTTCCCATCAGAAAGCTACTGAGTTACTAAACACAAACCTAACCGTAAGTCCAGCTTGCCTTCTACCCCTTTTATCACTATTTAGTCACCCTTTCTTTTGAAATTTATTTAGAACTTGATATTCTACAAGATTAGACAATGCTCTTTCTATTTTATCTTCTTTATTGTTGCTCTTCAGATATTTAATTCAAGAAGTTTTGAAGAAATAAGACAACTGTGATTGTGAATTGTGAAGTTTGCACTTCTTATTGTGAGAGAGCTTATAAATAAGGTAGGGAATTCAGTCATTCAAATGACTAACAGCTACATTATACAGGAGATGAATAAAATAGTGAGGACTGGAAAAAATAGAGGGCTTTTTTTGACCCTTTCTGTCTGGTTTCTCAAGAAAACAAAGCTGAAGCCATTAAGCTGTGTGAGTGACCATGAGTATGAATCTGTGTGTGTCTCCACTGCCTGCCTGTCTAGAAAGCTTCTGAATGAGCAGGACCCTACTAGTCACAGAATCACAGAATGTTCGGGGTTGGAAGGGACCTCTGTGGATCATTTGGTCCAACTCCCCTGCCGAAGCAGGGTCACCTACAGCAGGCTGCACAGGACCGTGTCTAGGCGGGTCCTGACTCCAACCTGGCCTCACTCTTCCTAAAAGTTAGAGAATCCACTCCCTCTTACGAATCCACAGGAAACTAGGCTTTATTTTTCATCTGCTCGGGAAACTAGTTGTTTTGAGAAGTGATGGAGTTACAGCGCCATCACATTGCTGTGAGTGAGGTCACACTGAAAGGTGCACTGAAACACTCCATTTAAGTGGACAATGGTGTTCTTCAGCTAAATCTAAACTTATTCCTGAGTGTCTTTGAGCTATGAGTTCATACCTCAGTGCTGTGAAGGACATCAGAAAAAGTCAGGCTGGCAATTACTTCCAAGTGAATAATTTATTTAACAAATTTAGATACTTCCCTTTCATGAATTTTGCCCTATGAGTACAGGAGAACACCATTTTCTTTAATTCATTATGTTAAAAATTCTGCTGAATATTTTCTGCCGATAGTTTCTGATGTGAAATATGAGGACATTCTTTCAACAGTCCAGTAATCACAGCGACCACGATTGTCTCATGATCACCAGGTAACTTTCCTCCTCTCTTTGTTGTTTGCTTCGCTTGCTCTATTCCAAGTCTGCAAAAAGCAGAGGTCTTCTCTTGTTTTATCTTCATGCACAGTTTAACACAATGGAGCTAAGCACTCTACATCTCACTGTAATATGAATAATAATTCAGGCTATGATCTCTGTTGTCAACACATATCAATCTCAGCTATTATACAGCTCCTCTAGGACAGGCAGCAAAGCACCTCACGATATCCTAATACCACTTCCATTAGACAAAGGAATTCTAAAATCCCCACTTATTTCTGTGGACGAAAAAGGCCATGATTACTTTGGGCATCTGTTGTAATGCTTAACAAGAGCAGCATGCTTCTAACCATCTAGTGGAGCCACCACCCCTGGAAACACTCAGATCCAGATGCAACTCATGAAGTCCCATTTTCTTTACTTTGAGGGTCACAAAGCACTGGAACAGACTGCCCAGAGAGGTTGTGGATTCTCCTTCTCTGGAGATATTCAAACCCCACCTGGACAAGGTCCTGTGCAACCTGCTCTAGGTGACCCTGCTTTGGCAGGGGGGTTGAATTAGATGATCCACAGAGATTCCTTCCACTACCATTCTGTGATTCTGTGATTCTTTGCAAATGCTAGAAATTTAACAAGTAACTTAGGAAAACTACAATGCATCTTTTAAATGCCAATACTGAGTTAAAAGAAACTTGGAGGAGAAACGTCATTCATGTATCAATATGGCAATATGCTTATTCACAGTCAAAGCAAATACAAAAGAGGAAGAGGAATAATCATAGAGGAAGTGAATTCAGCAAGGTTTTTTCCCCAGTAAATGTGTTGCACTCAGGTGCCATAAGTACTTAGTATTATTAATCCTTCTGAAGCTCTAGCAGTGCCTCTGGAAAGTTGTAAGAACCTGCTAGTGAAGCACTCTCCTTGGTCTTCCTGCTGCTCGTACCACAGAATCACAGAATCACAGAATCACAGAATGGTGGGGGTTAGAAGGGACCTCTGTGGGTCATCTAGTCCAACCCTCCTGCTGAAGCAGGGTCTCCTACAGCAGGCTGCACAGGACCTTGTTCAGGCAGGTCTTGAATATCTCCAGAGAAGGAGACTCCACAGCCCCTCTGTGCAGCCTGTTCCAGTGCTCTTTCACCCTCAGCGGGAAGAAGTTCTTCCTCATCTTCAGACGGAACTTCCTCTGCTTCAGTTTGTGCCCATTGCCCCTTGTCCTGTCACTGGGCACCACTGAAAAGACTCTGGGCCCATCCTGCTGATAACCACCCTTAAGATATTTATAAGCATTTATAAGGTCCCCTCGCGGCCTTCCCTTCTTCAGGCTGAACAAGCCCAGCTCCCTCAGCCTTTCCTCGTAGGAGAGATGCTCCAGTCCCTTCACCATCCTCATAGCCCTCCGCTGGACTCTCTCCAGTAGCTCTTCATCTTTCTTGAACTGGGGAGCCCAGAACTGGACACAGTACTCCAGATGGGGTCTCACTAGGGCAGAGTAGAGAGGAAGGAGAACCTCCCTCTACCTGCTGGCCACACTCCTCCTAATGCACCCCAGGATCCCATTGGCTTTCTTGGCAGCCAGGGCACACTGCTGGCTCATGGTCAGCCTGTCGTCCACCAGGACACCCAGGTCCTTCTCCACAGAGCTGCTCTCCAGCAGGTCTGCGCCAAGCCTGTACTGATGTATGGGGTTGTTCCTCCCCAGGTGCATGACCCTGCACTTGACCTTGTTGAACCTCATCAGGTTCCTCTCTGCCCAACTTTCCAGCCTATCCAGGTCTTGCTGAATGGCAGCACAGCCTGCCAGTGTATCCACCACTCCTCCCAGGAGTGTCTAAGGCCTGGGTGTTTTGTCCAGGTATTACAAAATCAGGTCCTGTCTCCAGCACTCATAAACAGTAGAGTGGTAAGATGAAATTATTTCTTGCTAACCAGAAAAGTTTAAACCAGTACATACCAGATGACGGCTCCAAAAAGTAAAATTTAGTGTTTTTCTAATTTGCTTTTCAACATGGAATAAAGACCTCTTTCCTCTTTTCCTGTAGAAAGAGTTCTTTCGCTAGTTGGTCCTGTCAGTTCCAATGAGAACCACCTACGTGGCTCTGTTCTATGTCACATAATTTCACGAGCCATCACCAAAGTGCTGCTCCTTACTTTGTATCGGCATAGTGACAGTGCTAATTGCAGCCAGGCAGCCCAAACATTCCACCACCATGGCATGAAGAAAACCATGCAGAGGTTTGAGGACTGACTCAGAGATGAGGGGATGGAGATATTTTTATCTTCCCTGGGGGAAGATTATTGTTGTGGTCAGTTCCAGTCCATAAGGACATCTTTCCTGCACTTCATGCAAGCTGGTGGTCCTGCCAAACGCTGCGCAAACTGCTAATGGCTACATGAAGCCCAGCAGAGAGCGTAAAGACGTGGTTGTTGCTACGAGAGTCCAAAGATCACATCGTAGCTATCTCCTCTCTTGTTGATGAAAAGCAACTTTGGGAACGATCTGAGGCAGTATCAGCCCTCCTTCTTCTGAGCTTCCCATCCATTCTTCTGACCTTGGCTCAGTTCCCAAACTCACCTCAAGCTCTGCACACAGCTTGGGGACCCACCCGAGGACAGCAGATTGCATGAGTATATAACCCAGCTCAAATTGATCTACAGGGCTTTTTTTCTGTGTGAGCATCAACTTGGTAAGACACAATACAAAAGCTCTATCTCCAGCTAACGCTGTACCAGAGGCAAACACTGCATGAGATATCTTCATCCTTTTGCACGGAATAAATATTCGAGCCACATGTCTTTAAGGCACTAGGTTAAGGTGCTTAATATTTGAGTACACATCATTGAAAAAGCAGGTTGATACTTTAGTACTAACTCATCTCTATTTTTAGTCTTAACACAGCTATAACATCCCCAGAAGCCTGACCATCCTGCTGCGATTAAATATCATACTCGCACTGTGAACTGCTGCCTAGATTTTAGAGCAGGTACATTTGTTTTAAATCTCTGATCAGCATAGTAAACCCTTATTTTCAGTCTAGGCTATTAAAACAGAAAAGCCATTCTACTCCCTTTTCCTATTTAACCATGCAGAGGAATTGTTAAAGGTGATTTACATTTTTATTGGAATTAGTGGAAGGACTTGTATAAAGTTAATTGGGAGTTTTCGTGCTGTCACATCATTCAAAATTTCTGGGACAAGAAGGAAAAGTAATTCTGAAGTGCTAAAATATTGTGAGTGGACAAAGAGGAGTACTCTGAAGATTTAAGGTCTGAAATAGCGAAACAACAGACAGGTGATGAGCACTAGAAAGGGAACAGGGGATTGGGAAAGTATGCTTATGGCACTACCTGGAGTATTTTTTTTTATGAATGTCTATATAAATGTTTTAAGTATTAAAGTACTTATTTATTATTTGTATTAAAGTAATTCATAGAAGCCTCTGCATAGGACAAAGGCTTTTTGCAAATACAGAGCAGAAGATTGGCTGGTCAGGAAGAATATATTTCAAATACATAGAACAGAATATTTTGACAGAAAGAAGTATTGTTAGATACATTTCGTAAGTGGGGGAAACGAAGCAGGGGAAGACCGGATGGGGCAGACCTTCAGACTGAGGCTCTTAAACTGAGGTGCTAAGATGCAGGTTACTAAATGTCAGCAAGGTACTCAAGGTCCTGTTCCAGTTAATGAAGAACAAGACAATGCAGTCAGTGGGAACTAGGTGCAAATCAGTATTGTAGTCTGTCCAGCATTGCTCTCTAAGCTGCAATGACCAGATCTCACCCTATTCTGTTGCCCAGGCACATTAATCCAATTTAGATGCTCTTGACTATCCTATCTGCTCTTCACCTTCCTCTCAAGAAGCTAAATACCCTCCTCCAGCCCCTCTATCTGACAGCCATATACAGATGTCTGAGCTGCACCTCAAATACTTCTCAGACAGTTCCAGATAACTGTGGTTAGACAACTGAGTTCTACTCCTCCCGTGACTGTCATGGAGGTTTCAATAGACATGTCATCCATGCATAGATGTCTTCATTTGGAATTAAATTCTACCATTAGGGTTTCATTTGTTGTTTTACATTTTGAAACATGGTGTTTGTTACATTAAATACCATGATGTACAGATCATCTCCAGATTCGCGTGTTCCACCATGTTCTGGCTGTTCTCTAACCATCACTAGGCAATCAAAAGTCTCCTATTGAACCTGCACCATATCAGCCAACCCTGCACAGAAGTCTTACACACTGTGGAGTGCTTCCAGCAAGCAAAAGAATTCTGCTTGGACTCAATTATTTTGGGAATAAAGTTGAACTGCCCAAACACAGCCTCTGGAGCCACTATGGGAGCTGTGGGTTATCCTGCTAGTCCTCTAGAACAGTGCAGTTCCACTGCCACTCAGATTTGGTACAACATGTTTTCTGTCTGCAGTAGTAACAGTCTGTTCATCCTCTTACACCACAGTCATTTAACCAAAACTGAATTTCACCAAAGACAAAATGCAATTAATTAAGAGGATGCACATAGACAGCTACCATAGCTCCAATGACTTGCAATAATTCATTATGCAGTGCTAAGTCTGCATAATGAATAATCTTCTCCTCCAAAACGATGAAGTGGTCCAGCTTACATGGCTGGCTCTCCTCAGCCTCTACACTGACTCAGGCCCCATCCACTCTGCAGTTTGGCAGAAATGCTACAAAATGGCAGGCTGCAAGAAAAAACTTTGTGTGGCTAGGAAATTCGTGGCTGTTGCATCAGAGACTGCCTACACAGTAAGCTGGGACTGGTGTGTTTTCTGCTACCAATGGACTAAAAACTGAGCACACAGCTGGTGTGTATTATTGCAGCTTGTTACAGCCAAAAGCTTTTCCTTTTCCCTTCCATCTAGTCCTCTTGTTTGTGACAGCCACCTTTTATGTCTCTCAAGAACAAGGCATCTCAGAGTGGGCACAACCACTTACTTTGCATTTGTACAATTGTCATGACAACAGGTGAGATTTCTGAACACTAACTCTGTTTATGTATCAGTTACTACTGGTGGTTCCTCCAGGCACAGTCCAGCCACAAGTGACTATATATTAATGCACACTGAGCAAAGTTTTAGGATAGAAAAAAGGACTTTAAACACCAGTTATCCTTTTTTGTAGTCATTCTATCTAATCTGTCCTCCTTTGCTCTGAAACATTTAAAACACAAGTCAGCTCCAGCACTGGAGGGAGGGTGACATGTGTGAAGGGAGTTCTCTCCTTTCCTCGCTCTGTTGCACATGTTCAGGTCAAATGTAAAACCCAGAGTGTTAGGGGGAGTGAGGAGGACAAAACCAATCCAAAAAGCAGTAAAACCCTCTGATTTTTCAGTTGTAAGACAGCAATCACAGTAAAATACTGGCCCAGTCATACTCACTTGGCAGAAGCCTTTCCCCTAGTGTGCCTGCATTACAAGCAAATGGTTGGTAATGATTTGTGTGCATGCAACACTTCTAAGTAATTAAAACAAACCTCTGTCTGCTGCAGAATGCAAATATGCCAGCAAACTAACCCAACCAAGCCAACTTTGTCTAGGCTCAGTAAATTCACTGCAGTGAATATTCCTTTGGAATGGCCAATTGCAAGGCAATGGCTCTAGGAAGCCAGCTGGACATCCACTTCTTTAAAGGCAAGTAACTCTCCTGCTGAGATAGCACTGTGTGTTGCCTGCTGTAGCTTGAACGCTTGAAACGTGCAGCATACTAATGAGTTTTATACTGATTTTATACATCAATTATTACTTACAGGGGAAATGGAAATAGTGGCATGAGTTGATGTGGCAGCAGAACTTCATACATCTCTATCCAACCTCATTATCTCTGAAATGACAAAACTGCAAAATTTTCTCCACTGAAAGAAACAGTGACATAGCTGAGACATCAATTGTAACGATCAGAACATAAAGTTTGTGAATAGCCCACTTCTACCACATTGCGTTTTACCACTTCGGCTGGGACTATGTAGAGTTAGTGACGAGGTGAGGGCAACCATGGCAGGCAATGGCAGATGTTGTCTTTGTTGGCTTCTGCCACCTGACACAAGAGGCAAACCACTGCTGTTAGCATCTGCCTTGAGAGAGCGTAACTGCTGACTTCAGTATTTCAGCCGCTGTCTAGACATATCAGTAGTTCTCCATTTGAGTAGCTTGATTAAGGTCAGTGTGGGAGGTAGTAAGCTGTAATATTTCCCAGGTGACGAGCACGACCCCTGGAAGAAGTGAAAGGATAAAGGGTGTGCATGTGTGTGCTTGTGTGACAGGTATTTTCAAAGTAACTTTAAACTGCTTTTTGGTCACACCTAAGAAGAGAACCCTCACAGACAGCTCCCTACAGAAATTAAATAGAAAGCTTTCACCTGCATGGCATGGCAGGAAGAGAACAATGTTTAATAATCTTTGCTAAGAATTACTGTTTCTTTACATAAGAAAGAAGAGTTTTCCTTCTCCTTGGTATTTGCTATTGATCTTGCCCCTTGTCTTTTTGCCCAATTTGGCATGCATTTGAAATTGTTCATTCATGTGTCTCACAAGCTTTGATGTCTGTATGGTTTTGAGAAAATTGTAAATTGCTATTGTAAGTGCATTTTCTGTATTATGACAATTGTCTATAATATACCAAAGGACAATACTAAAGGAAAACATCCTGTGCACAGTTGCAGAATTGTGCAGAACTCAGCACTCAGATTAGCATAACAAAAAACTGTGATTTTATAGCAAATGTGATAGAGGACAATTAGTTGGTCCAAAAATTAATTTCTTAAATCAGACATATAAACTTCAATTTCTCCTAAGATCAAATGCAATGAAAGATTGGGTAGCAACAGTTTTGTAATTTTAAGAAACATTGACAGAAAATGAGAAGAGAATGATTTTCTTAACCTTAGATGAAACATTCACCTTTCAACTCTTCCAACACACATCTCTAGCAGGCATTCTCTGATGAACATGCTGTCATTGTCAATTCACTTCTATTGCCAAGGAAATAACTTGCAAAAGTAATTTAAATGCCGAATAGTTATCAAGGTTATTATAAAACTACAGGAATTGAGCTACATCACTGTCCTTATTTTCCCCTCTGCAGCAGAATTTCTCACATCTCCCTCTATAGCTCCCCATTTATTCACACATTTTCCCTTAGATATGGCAAGATTTATTTCAGCTAACTACAGCCACCAAAAAACTAGGCTTGGCTATCTAAGATTGTCTTTTAAGCTCATGCTGTTTTCTACAGAGAAGGACTTAGAAAAAGGTAACTCACTTCAGAAGATAATTCATTCCCTGGTTTTATATGTTTCTGTTTTGGTGGGATGAATTGCCTTCTGAAATTGCCGATTCCTCTGTTGTCTACAGGGTGAGCATGGAAGACTCTTAAACCATGTATCTACCTCCTAAATGGCTAAACGAGTTCTAATCTCTGGCTTTCTCTCTATTCAGGTCTCAAAACTGTGTGCTCCTTGGCTTATTCCCGCATCTCTCCACCAATTATCTATCCACTTAGGAACTGATCTCCTGGATAATCGGTTCCAGCCCTCAGTCATCACAGGAAGTCATGTTATATCACCCCAGTCACGGATTTGTCAAACTCCCTCTTAAAAGTAGTTATGTGATCTGTACCCACTACTCTAACTGAACCACTGATCTGCTTTAATCTTCTTCTTCTAAGGCTTCTTCTAATTCCCCGCCTAACCATATTTATGATAAGTTTATACCCCATTTGTCCTTTAGCTTCTATCTCTTCCTGGAATTTACCTGCTTGTATATATTTATAAGCAATAATTCCATCCTCTGCTAGCTTTCATTTTGCTAGTCTAAGGAAAGAAAGTTTTTAATTCTTTCTTCTTTTTTAAGGTAGTTTCTCTATTCTTCCATTCTAGTAACCCTGTTCTAATTTTAATACCTCTCTTGAATAAAGCTGATGAGAGATGTATACTGCATTTCAGGTCTATTAGAACAGCATTAAAATTTCCCACTTTATATGGAGAAAACCCACCTAAAATATCCAAGTATGCTTCCTCCTGACAGCCATGCTCTGGTGAGTCACAGCCATCTTAAGACAGCTAATATGTCTGTGTCTTTCCTTTCTTTTGTTTTCTGCTGAGAAGACTTCATCTTACAACAGACTTTCAAAAATTCTAGAACTTCCTCCAATTTTCATCCTATGGCAGTTCTTCCAGTCTTCATGGCCTGAAATTCCTTTTGTATGTTAATCTAATACTCCTCTGCCTTGATAATACATCCCTAACTTTTTGTCATGACTTACTTCTGCTGGTATGGTCTTATTTTTGTGCCAGTACCTTCAGTGAAAACCATAGATCGCTTTGGATGACTATAAAAATAAAGTTCCTAACCTGATGATTCTCTTTGAATTATAAACAGTTCTCAAATTTCATTATAGTAGTTATCTAGACTTTTTAGTTCCTTTACAAATCTTTATCTCCTCCATCTTCACATTTTTCTATGCAGAATTATCGAATGTCTTACTGAGGGCTGAAGAGGTTGAATTCTGGAAAGAATGTGGCCTTTAAGAGAACCATACCATGTTTACTTTATAAATAAATTTATAGATTAAACTATAGATAAATGCTTGACCAATCTGATAGCCTTCTATGATGGCATGATGAGGAGGGGCGGCGTAGATGAAGGGAGAGCAGTGGATGTTGTCTACCTTGACTTCAGCAAGGCTTTGGACAATGTCTCCCATAACGTCCTCATAACGAAGCTCAGGAAGTGTGGGCTGGATGGGTGGACAGTGAGGTGGAATGAGAACTGGCTGAATGGCAGAATTCAGAGGGTTGTCATCAACAACGCAGTCTTGTGTGAGGCCTGTAGCTAGTGGGGTTCCCCATGGGTCAGAACTCGGCCCAGTCTTGTTCAATTTGTCTGTCAGTGACCTGGATGAAGGGACCAAGTGTACCCTCAGCAAGTTTGATGATGATACAAAACTGGGAGGAGTGGTTGATGCACTGGAAGGCTGTTCAGCCATTCAGCAAGACCTGGACAGGCTGGAGAGTTGGGCAGAGAGGAACAAGTTAACCATAAGCCAGCAACAGGTAGGCCAAGAAGGTCAATGGTATCCTGGGGTGCATTAAGAAGAGTGTGGCCAGCAGGTTGAGGGAGGTTATCCTCCCCCTCTACTCTGCCCTAGTGAGGCCCCATCTGCAGTGCTGTGTCCAGTTCTGGGCTCCCCAGTTCAAGAAAGATGAGCAACTACTGGAGAGAGTCCAGCGGAGGGCTGTGAGAATGATGAGGGACTGGAGCCTCTCTCCTATGAGGAAATGCTGAGGGAGCTGGGCTTGTTTAGCCTGAAGCAGAGAAGGCTGAGAGGGGACCTAATAAATGCTTACAAATATCTTAAGGTTGGGTGTCAGGAGGATGGAGCCAGACTCTTCAGTGGTGCCCAGCGACAGGACAAGGGGCAATGGGCACAAACTGAAGCAGAGGAAGTTCTGTCTGAACATGAGGGAGAACTTCTTCCCTCTGAGGGTGACGGAGCACTTGAACAGGCTGCCCAGAGAAGCTGTGGAGTGTCTTTCTCTGGAAATATTCAAAACCCACCTGGACGAGGTCCTGTGCAACCTGTCCTAAGTGAACCTCCTTTAGCGGGGGGGTCGGACAAGATGATCCCCAGAGGTCCCTTCCAACCCCTACCATTCTGTGATTCTGTGTGATTCTGTGATAAATTCATAAAAATGTTTTTACAAAATTCTAAGTTAATTGTATCCTGGATTTCTAAGATGATAACTTTAATGTGGAGCCTATAACCACTTAGAAAGAGCATCCGAGTTTTTTAAATGACATACTGGAGGAAAGAGTTAATATATACAACATACAAACCCTGATCTTTCCAATGTGTGACACATCTCAATTCGTTTATTTGAGAAGAAGGGTTTTGTTGAAAAGTTGCTATGTTCTGGTGACTAGAACAAGACAGTACGAATAAATTTTTTACTAGTCACCTAAAAGAAGATTTGATGTATATCTTTTGAAGGCAAGTAATAACAGTCTGCTAACCTAGATCACACATTTGCCCTTTCACTTTCCTTCATTTCACTAAAAGACTTCTTGTACAAAAAGAATTACCTTCACTTTATTTATTCATATTCCTACTATTGCCTTCTTTTATCACCAATCAGTTGTCTCTGAATTCCACTAATTTTTAATATCTCTTGACCAATTTAAACCTCTTAATTCTCTCATTAATTTTAAATTATGAGAACCGAGACAATCCATTCAGGTCTTTTCTATAGAAGAGCTGATTTCCTTCCTTTGCATTTTGGACAAATGTTGCTAAGTTCTTCCCTTCCAAAAAAAGCCGTATAGGGAATTCAGTCTTGTTAACAACGTTATACTAGCACTAAATGAGTCCCAGTTGGTCTACAGAAAATAAAGTATCACAGAATCACAGGATAATTTGGGTTGGAAGGGATCTCGGGAGGTCCCTAATCCAACATCCTGCTCAGAGGTGGTTAGATGAGACCATGTTGCTCAGAGCCATGTCCAGTCAAATTTTGAATGTCTCCAAGGATCTTTTACCTATCGTGGCTGTGAGATTTGTGAGAAGTCCTGTTCACTGGATTCCAAATAAAAGTATTGCCATTAGCTAAAAAAAAACAAACAAAAAACAACAAAACCCCACATGTATTTGCAGAAATGTATAGAATGCTAAGAGACAGAACGGTCTGTCTAGGTGTCTACCTCAATATGACACATATATATGTACATCTCAGACATGTCACATGTATATGTATACAAAAATTTAAGAAATAATTCAGTTCTAAACGTGAGGAAGAAAAAAATGGAATCAGTCCTACTCTGCATCTAAAACATATTTTGCAAACTCGACCAAGTTAAAGCAGATATGCCACAGAAACCACTTCCTAAATATGCCCCAGAACCGTGAATGTCTCTCCCTTGTGCTGCATTATGTATGGGCTTTTTTATGAACTATCATTTTTTTAAGTCTTCATTTTACCTTTCATTAAACATTACAAAATGTGTCTCATCAGAAAACATTGATTTTTAGGGCAACATTTCGAGCTCAGTAACAGAGGAGACTTTATTCTGCATCTGAATATGATCTCCATTTTTCTTTTAATGAACTGTTTTTATAGTTCAAGTGCATAAACAAATAAGAAAGTGAGTGGGCAAAGATGCTTAAGGTGCTTTCATATGAACAAGCTTAATTAATAACTAGCTTTCAAGAGGAGCAATTTGGAATCTGTATAACTTTTATTTGCAGACATTAAGAAGCTATAGGGCAATTAGCAAGACCTTTGCTCTGGAAAGCTAGTTTGAAGTCTGTTGCATCAGTTTGAAATTGAGCCTTCCATCAAATACTTCCTCCTTACAGCTGTTCAAGGGAAAGTTCATCAAAGTTTTAGCAGGAAGAGAAACATGGCTATACAACTCAAGTCAGAAGATGGGTCATTCAGTAAACAGTTTTGGCTGACCTTTGGGAGTTACTAAACCATAGTATCTCTGAGTGTTGAACGTGGGACTCAAGTCTTACCTTTACATCAGACAGTCATGAAACTACCCAGTTTTGCAACAACAGCAACAATGAAAAAAAAAAAAAGAAACCAAACCCAGCTACGAAATCTCTCTGTTCAGTTTAAAGCTGATAATTCCATGTAATCCTGCTGTGTCTAGATGTACTTTTAAGTGAGTGTCTTGCTTTCTTCATGTGAGCAGACAGAGGAGGAGGTCTACACTTTCTAATATCATTATAATCCTGACCCAACTGAGTCCTGCTGTGGCTAACAAAACCTGCTGTGGCTTTCTCCTGCATATCCCAAACTGACTGTTTGTTAACAGCCCTACAGACCACATCTACCTCCTATATAATTTCTAGTCCAAAGAAACCAGTTTGAAAAGGAGGCTTTTTTCTTTGTTTTGCAGAATTTCTCTGCTGTCAGCATCTGATTCAACTGTAACACATTCTTCTCTCTTAAAAGGAAGGATTTCTTTGAGTAACTTCAGGTTCCATTTGTTTCATTATGCTGTGCTGAGGGAGACTCATTAGTACTCCAAAGAGCATCTTTCACTGTGTTGTGGTCCTTAGTTTTTCTCTCCAAGCACTGTTCATCATCAAGAACAGCCATTCCACTGAATTATTAGTTTCTGTTATACGTAAGCTACTTCTACTTGGCATGAGAATATCTCATTATTTTTTCATTAACTAAAAATTTAACTGATCAAATGAAAACACTAGGACATTTCAAATATTTGAAAAGAATAGCCAAAGATGTGTATAAAATCTGGGCTGTACCAATCAAATCATGATGCATGATGACTTCAAAGATATGACCGCATTAGCTTATATAGGAAGAAAATATTTTTTTCTTAATTACTGACACTTTTTAACAAACTTGGCAGTAAATGCAATTTTAACAATAACTAACTGCACAGTCATTAATCGTGGAATTTAAGCCAAATGTAGTCTTCCATACAGAGGACATCTGTGATTGTCTTCTTTGCAATTTGTTCTCTGTGCATCTTATATAAGTATAGCCGCAATCTTCCAACTCTGATTCTTTTGTTTTATTTACAGCTCATGAGAAAGCAGGCTTGGAAACCTGTCAACGAAAGTTTAGAGGGAGCAGAAAAGGGGAAAAAATAAATTTTAAAAATAGTTCAAATTAATTTGTTTCACTGAAAGAAAAGAGGAATGGAAAAAAAATAATCATTGTAGTCTTCATTTGTACATGCATAAGAGAGAAGACAGAAATATGCAGAATGCAATCAGAGCAAAAAAGCACCTAACAAGGATTCGGTTATTTTTGGATGCTGAGGTTTGCTCAGAGCAATGGGAGTCTCCATTCTGTGCTCCCTGCAGTTAAAAGAAGTCCTTTTCCAAAATCCTGCTTCCTCCCAAAAGTTACACCAATCCTCTTCCACTTGCAAGGAAACCACCCCCAGCTCCTGGCTCCCTTGAACGCAACCCAGACCCTTGGTTATGTATGTCAGTACGTACTGATCTGTTAGGAATTTTAGTTCTGAAAAAGAAGAGCATCTTCTGATTTCACGCTGGCTCACCTTGCCCTCATCACGCTTGGCTTAATGGTGAAGCAAAGGAATATTTTTAGGTACTGAGGAAACGAATAGTGAAATAATATGCAAGATTTCCACACTATTCCTTCCTGAGTTAATGCGTGTATGCTTCTCAGAAGCCTGCATAGGTAAAATTTCCCGCTTACACTTCGGCTTTTATATCCTCTGTTCACTAGAGTATATATAGTTATTGCCACTGAAAAAAGTGTGAGGCATCTAACTTCGAAGGGTACACACAAATGGTGCTGACAGTGTACTTTACTTGCAAAAACAACAAAGTGGAACAAATAAAAAGAGTTGTTGTAAGACTAGCTAAAGAGGTTCAGGTACTTGCCATAATCATTTTGCAGCTGGAGATAAGCGTGAAAGAACATAAAAGTCTCACAGCAGAGAAGTGATGTGGAGTTGATCATGTCAAAAGGTTAAAAACGTTTTTTTTCTTTATGCTTCTGGAAAGTAGATTGTGAGATATGTATAAATCATTCATATTCTACTAAAATAGAGCTCTGATTCACTTTTTGAGAATTTCAACATATTACCATACCAAAGTACACTTTCTGTCCAGCTTCCGCTCTTCAGCTATCTGTCTTCTTTACTTTATTTCATCTTCTTCAATATGATCTCCACATCATTTTTGAAAGCTCAGCACTTTGCAACTCTCATTTTCTGGCACCATCATTTCTTTCTTCTATTCGAATAACTGTCAAGACATACTTCTTCACTCCTGAAAGCCATTCTCTTCTTTTTGTGATAAAAATTCTACACAAACTCTTTCTGGTAAAAGAGTGCAAAAGTATTGCACAAATCAGATTCTTTTAATAATTGACTAATTTAAAATTTCTACAAGCAAACATTTGCTTTATTTTCCAGTTTATTGCCACTATGAATTTATAATGTCAAAAGCATTCACGTATCAATGAAAATTAACAAAATTAGATTTCATAATGGTAATCCTTAAAAAGAGTTGATAATTTGGAATATTAAAAAAAGCACTTTTTAGATGGAGTTGAATTGGGAAATAATAACTTTGAGAAAGTGCAATTTTAAGGACATTCAGAGGATGATGTTGGAAAGTTAGGAACCTGGTTTCAATTCCGGTATTCTGGGAAAGAGTTCTTGGGGAAAAAGTTGGATCTGGTCAGGCTACTCTTTACGTTATGTTAAGCCTAAGTTAAGTTATCTGAGTAAAGACACCCACATATTTTATTGCTGCTGGACCTGAGGTCTTCAAGTCCAGCCAGTTGTAAAGATTATACATTTCTGTGGTGTCACATATTACAGTAATGAAAAATGCTAGTATTGTACATGCGCATAATAAGAATGCAGAGATAAATTCTATTGCATAAAGTGTCTGTCATTATTCATACTGAACATTGAAGTTATTTCTAGCATGGGTCAGGCCTACCTTTTTAAATATTTTACTGCGTAAGTTTGACTAAGTAAAATATTAATGAATATATTTCAGAATAATCGAATCTAATTTAGATTCTAATTTAGAGCTCTTCTATTCAACAAGTTGCACTCTTCATATTCTGCATACTTGTGAATTGGAGAACTGTTTCCCGCTCTGGAAGACATTTCTGAACATTAAACAGATTGTACTGAAGAAGTACTACTCATTATTTTCCTATGAATGTGTATTAGGCATCCAAGCAGGATGCAAAAAAAAACAGGCCACGTGAGCTAACACATATGATGAATAGTGATGATTCGAAGTGAACAGTTTGCAAACAGTGCACAGATTGAAAAGTTTTCATCAGCGGTGTTTAGAAAAACCTTATAAATAACACAGATATTCATGAAAGTCAAGAAACATTTCTGAATTAAAATGAGACTTAAACACATGAAGGTTTTGGACTGGCATCTCCTCCTTAATTGGTTGTACCTTTAACTCTGCTGGATTTCTGTTTCTCAAGATGGTGCTTGGTGTAGCAACTAAATGTAATAAATTCATGCCGAAGGCTGCATTCCTTTTTATGTATAATATGTGGGAAAAGTGATTGTACAATGCAGGATACCCCTGCATCTGGCATCTAACACCACATTTCCTGTAATGGAATGTGCATGGACTTTCCAAGCCCAATAAAAGAAACACAGAAACAAATCAGAGGAAAGACCAGTATGCATTACAGGTTTGTGTAGACTGGTTTTTCTCAGGCTACGTGAACTTGGAGGCAATGCCAAGTGCCAGCCATGGTAACACTGCTACCGGTAGCAATTCTGGGAACATACAAGGCTTCTCTAATTTTGGGAATTGCTCCATTGCTTGAAACAGACCACTGAGACTGAGAAATAGAGGAATGTAAGCAAGCAGCAACCTGAGATACTACAGGACGTAAGTGGTGGTCTCCCTTTCATATTTAATTCTGCTGCACTCCAGACCAGGCGCTGAGGAGGCAGGATCAGGCCAACGCACCGACTCTACTATCAAGGACATGCCGGGAAGCAATCAGGCACCCTCTGAAAACTGCAACAAACAGCTCATTTCAGCAGTTTGCCAGCCTAACTTTCATTTCAAGGTGAAAACAATGAATTGGGTTCTGTCAGAACTGACTTCAGCTTGGTCTTGCACCAATGTGGGGACTGATGTGGCAATGGGAACACTAGCAGTAAAACTGGTAAAGCGTTCAAGGACTTCTAAGGCTGTCAGGGCTTGTATCTAGAGCCCCAATTATTTCTTAATGTAAAGCTGATCAGAAAATCCTGCAATTTTTACTTAGATTTTGATGATATAAACTGCAAGTGTGTACTATCAATTGCGTGTACCTGAGCACTCATTATGTCTCTTTTTCTTTGAGTTTTTTTTTAGTTTTTTTCAAAGTCTGATTCATCTCTGAAACTGACATGGTGTTCAAGTTGGATGAAATGAAGGAGTTCCCCAGGAAGACATGAATAACCCCCGCTGCCTTCTCTCATTGTACAAGATCAGCAACTATTTCTGCTGCTCCTCACTCAAAATGATGCCAAGAAATGACAATTCAACAATCCATTTTGTAGAAATAGAAAATGGGGTTTTCCTCAAAAATTACGGTAAAACAGACTGAATTGCCAATATGTATATCTGGACTGGGAAGATCCTGACAACCACAACAAAACAGAGCTATTCAGCATTTTAGCCACTTTAATCTGTCTCCCTAAATTACTGTTACATTTTCACCCGAATAAAATATTTGCTTATGCAATCTCTGCTATGTGAGAAGGAGATCAAAGAGCAAAGTCCCATCTCAAGGTTATGTCTCACATTCATCCAGCAGTAGGGTTTTTGACCTCACGTGATGAACTGTACCTTATCGCTCATTAATTTCTCCACAAAGGCAGCAAACCAACTCCAGAAAAGCTCAAATTTTTAATCAATGTACAGAATTTACCTAAGGCAATGGAAGGAGTCAGTGTTAAAGCTGGGATAGTAGCAATGAAGTACATCTGTGAAAAAATTACTAGAATGTTTTTAAACAAAAATTTGCCATAAAAATTCTCCAAGCACTCAATAGGAAACTGTGAATGGATTCATTTCTCTACAATCTGGGGCACAAATTGTACAACAAGGTTGCCATAAAATTTCCTTAATATTTTCTATAGACCTGGTTGTGGTTGGCTCTCTCTGAGTGTGAGTATGTTTATTTGCCTCAAGGTTTTTATATTACTGTTGGCCTTATGTTCTTGAGACTTCAAATCATTATTTATGAGACATTCTTCAACTTAAAATGAAAATTCACTGAGCAAATCATACACTTGATGAATACCTCCTGCTTCCAGAAACACCTTCAAAATGTATATATAGATAAAAATTTCCAGGTGGTAGGAATTAACCTGTCCTCTGCTAAACTGGTTAATTTAAAATGCATAAAACATTACAGAAGCTCAGGAGAGAGCAAGCTAATGAATGTGATGTTCTATGCTCAGCTTTATTCTTCATCAATATTTATTTGCTTTCCCTACCCCACCTTCTATGACTAAAAGACTTTTAAAAGTCTTTCTTCATTTTAAAGATGACTTAGAACCAATCTCCCACTCCAAATGAGAGTCTACCCTTCTCTTTCCTGCATCTACCTGCAGGGCCCAAAAGTTGTTCATGTCACTGCCCTTCATTGCACAGAGGCAACTCAGTGAAACGTCTGTTGGAGACCTTCTAGTAATATCAATTTGGCTTATATAGAGTGGCTGGAACAAATCAGATCTTCATTTATGGTGTCTAAGGACCCACCAGGAATTGTTTCTTGAATTTTGTTGCTATGGAAATACCTGAACTTCTTCCCCTGAATTAGCAGACTTCATATGGCAATCATTTCTTGTGTACTTGGAAGATTCTGATCTTCAACACCAGCTACCTGCCTAGACCTGTCCCCATCCTCTCCTTACCTACTTGGGGCACAGCCACATCCACCTCTTGGTTTACAAATAAGGCATTCTTCGGGCTAAGAAGGTTGCATTGATATAACTGCAATCAGATGCTGCAATTGCTGATGCTGTTTCATGATAGCCTAACTGATTTTTTCATTTTTGCCACTGCAAGCACCGTAGTGCTTTATGTGAGAAGATGTCCGTGCGTTAATGATGATGTGCATATCCCTGGAGCCTGCAAGGCAGCTTGCAGTTCAATGATTGACTTGTTTTTGCATGTCTGCCACTGATCTTGGGGTCCACAGTGAAAATCCTTCTGGATAGTTTCCCATCAATACAGCTCAAGTTAGAAGAACAGTTCTTATATGCTCTGTCCCATATGGGTTACGGCATTTGGTGGACTGAAGCTTCAATTCCTTTCCCCACACACAGTTGCACATGGGCAGGTGTCTGCCAGCCTCAATTACATGCCTAAGCCCCACCTATGGTCTTGGGCTTAATGCTTCCCGTGGGCGAATCCAGGTTTTCAGATACATTGAGCTGGCAGAAAACACTAAGCACAAGGGCTTAAGTGGGACTGAGACCACCGAAATCAGACCAGTGCCTTTCCAGAAAGACGTTGAGAGTGCTATGTCTCTTGTTTCCTGACCCAGTGCTCGGGAAGGACATTAACACGCAGTGTCTCCCTCTTCTTCTGGGAGCATATCAGGAACTTCCTAAGCTGAGAAACTCGGAGCATGTCATGCCCCAAACAGGATACCCACCCAAAGAGACAGAAGCTTTTCCAAGCAGCAATTAACTCTCTTAGTCCATAAAAAGATGTTGCCCTTATATTTTGCTTCTATTGCACTTCATTGTTTTGCTGCTTATTGTAAAAAATTTTCCTGTCCTGGAAAAGGCTTCCCCAGCAAAGTGAAATCTTAGACTGAAAACAATTTTCAGATCTTTCACCGTTCAGCGATCTGGAGCATTCAGCAATGTGAAATGTTAGTCACTGTTATCAGAGGATTTATTAATTGACTTTTCTGACAAGGTTACCTAGTGTTTACAGCCACCTTTTAATGACGGTGTCAGTTTCTACACTACGGAGAGCAATGACAGACCCTTTTGAATGCCTGTTTCTGAATGAAGAAGGACAGTTTGACAGACCTTCACTCCAAGTATCTTCAGGTTTGTGAAAGGAGAGGTCATACAGAATCTGTCAAGGAACCAGCTGAACTTCAAGCTCTGGGATGCTGTCACTGAGAATTAACCAGGTTGTCTCAAGCAAAATCACACCATTTCCAGTGGTATATATCATGGAGGAGAAAACAGAGACATTTCAAGCCTGCAAAACTTTCCCTTGTTTCATAGGTAAGCTTTTTGGTTCCAAGTTTTTGATCTGTCCATCTTCAGAGGCTTAAAAAAAAATTGACAAAAAAAAAAAAGGGTAAATTTCTCACTAGAAGATAAGTTCCTTCCATGGTTAAAATATTAAATACTTACCTGATGACTGAAAAAAAGACTAATTTCTCCCATAGCGACTGCTGTACAGAAATCCCTTTAAACGGTTTGAAATACATCAAGAAAAAAATGAAAGGAAGGAAATTTCTAATACTTCAAGTGAAAAAGTCAAATTACTTTTCTTCTAGGAAAACTCCCCTTCATTCCTCTCACATGCGCAGAGATGCTTCAGAGAGAAGTCTTTTGTTTAAGAAGTCTCTTGATAGCACCAGCAATCTCTCTTAAGGCGAGAGAAAAAAACATCAATCCACTCTGGGATTTTAGGTCAAGAGCTTTTTATTTTTTTAAAATGATTCCCAGGATTTCTTTCAATGAAAACAAAGGAGTGAAAGGAAAAAAGAAAAAAAATAAAAAGAAGCCATGCAAAGCTTTGTCTTATCCTTACTCAGGCACTTGTGCCTCAGCTTAGCCTGATATCTGACTGCCATGCCTTGATGCTAGTCCTCCTGCTAGCACCAGGCTGTTCAGTTCTGGGTAACTTCCCGAGTACATTGTGCCAGTTTTGTCCTTGAGTTGGGTTACTTCCAAAGCCGGATGATACAGAGCCTGGAAATTGTCAAACACTTGTGAGCTGCAGCCCTTCTTAATGGATTTTCTTTCAATCTACTAAGGCTGGTCACATTTAGCTGCATTAACTCTTCCATCTGGTTTGTTTCTTGAGTAGATCCAGAGCCCCCAGATGGTGCTTTACTCTCTTAAAGAAAAGGAAATGCCTTCTTCTTTCCCAGCTAGGGCTCACAAATCTTCAGGCAATATTTAAAATTACAAGAATGCCAATTTGAGCTGAGGTACTCATATGCTTTTTGAAGGTCACAGTAGTACCTTGCTCTAGCCTTGGTGTCTCCAAGAACCCTGCAAAAAGCAACCATCATCTCAGGTATTCACTTTGGGATGGTTATACAGGAGCGAAAGAGGGACTGAAACAGCTGCTGCTCCTGTCATTGAAATGCTGCAGCTGCAGGAGGAATTCACAAACGCCTCCTGAACAGACCTGCTGTTGCAGGTTGGTATTATCCGGACAGGGCTTCCCAATCTAGAGTATATGTATCTCACCCAGATCCCAGTTGTGTACATCACCATCACTTTACAAGTGGAGAGAAGAGGCCAGTGGGGCGGAGTGAGGAACTAAAGGGGGACACCCCCTTTTACTCTCATTGCTTCAGCTGCACCTAGAGCCTGCACTGCCACACTACCCTTCACCACTGAGGAGTCAGTCTCTATAACCTGCTCTACATCTTTTTTGCCCAGGAAAACATCACCAATCGGATTCCTAGACAGGGTATCTCACTAGTTCTTGAACTAGTCCCAGATGTTATTTTTATGACACAGAAGTGGTGTGATGGAGAAAGAACAAAAAAACTGAGCTATTGATAAGACAATTTTCTTCTTCCAAAGATGAAACCTAGTGAGCATTCCTGTAATCACTAGTAGGAGAGCTTTTTCTCCAGTTTTCTGAAAAAGAGTTCAAGATGACATACTGGAGTCTGCAGCTCCCTTCACACCACTTTGCATTTCCCTTCCAGCCCTGTAAAACAAGCCATTTATTGTCTAAGACCATCAAATTTTAATTCTTTTAATAATCAAATTACCAGTAAAACTAAATGTGACAGGTCCATTTCCAACCCCTTTAATGATTCTCCCATTTTGCCATCCACAGTTGCCTGCCTTTATCACTTTCTCCTTTGCGCCTTGGCTCTGACACCTACGAGCCCCAAAGGCTTTATTTATGCTAATTAACAAGGAAGTTTCCTTCCAAGTGAATAGTCAGATTATCTGACTCTTGATTTAATGGCAGAGTCAGCTTTATATACTGTGATTTACTGCTAAAAAGTATGAAGCAAGAGAAAACTGGCCTTCTGAAGTGCTCAAGCAGACAGCAGCACCACTCTGAGTTGGAGTATTTCAGCTCTGGCTGATGTCCCACACTCGAAGAAGGTATTGCAGTTTTGCAGTCACACGTTTACTTTTCCCATTTATTTGCAGATATCCTCTGCAGCCCCAGCTCCTTACACATGCCTGCTACAATGATTGCTCTTTTTGTGGCATTGCTCATCCTATATCTCTGGGCGGCAACTTAAGGATGCAGCTTGCCCCAGAGACACTGTGCAAATTGAAGCTGTGCTGTAGGTAGTGTGGTGTGTGTTTGGCACAAAGGCAGAAGGAGAAGGAGTTTGACAAAGTCATTTACAGTGGATTGTATAGAGGCAGATTTCACAGATTTAGCAAAGCTTGCCTCTCTTGTGGCACAGGGTATTTGCTGGAGAAGCGTGATATTTGCATGAGTGCTTCAGAGGACTACAGGTGGGGGGAGGATCTGAACAGTCAAATAGGAGGCTTAGAAGTAGGTTGAAAACTGAAGATACATATTTAAGGTCTCCACAAAGACTCAACATGCACAAATCCAGGCACTGCAATTAAGTCAGCATGCACAGTTACTCATCTGTTAGTCACTCACTGGCTTCTCCGAACACCTCATGGCTGGAAGTCCCTCCATTCCCCTTATATAGCAAACTACCCATTACTGATGTATGTGCAAGGTTTTTCTGCTACCTTCTACAGCTCAGCCATATTAAACAACTCAGCACTGACACACTTTCATTAGGTGGGCCAATGAATGTAGAGGTCTTTATTCGGCTGAACTTGTTTTTAGGACGTGAGACCCTTCTTATTCTCTGACACGTGTATAACCCTGACATTTCCTTCTCATCGCTCCACATCCCCAGCATAGCCAGCTGCTAGCCCTGAATGATAGCTCATTGAATCATATCTAGAAACAGCATCAATTAACATCAACAATCGGAAACGAATGTCTAGCAAATTAAGTAGGAACATTGTGATGGTCAATGCACATGACAATGTCCATGCTCACTTCCCTCATCTTCCACTCCAGGACCAAAGCTGTCTTCATGAACCTCCATCACAGCATGAGAACTTGGTAGCAGGTTTCTCTGGTAATGAACACTGGTCAGAGATCTGATACATTCATGACTACTTTTCATGGTGCTGTTACAGACAATATCCTTGTTCCTTTTTCGTTTGCTCCACTTGTATTCCTTCATATGCATATGGGTATTTCTATGAATGGCAGTTTTAGAGCCATCATTGGTGGCAGGGAGTACAGGGACCATTACAATGGAGATCATAATAGGTACTTACCAAAGCAGGAGGGCTGCAAGAATACAGTATGAGCCCAGGGAATTCCAGCACACACATCTACAATGCATATTGGGAATGGGCGGAAAAGATAAAATATCAGAGATATGGTCATCCTGAACTTTCCTTGCTTAACTAACAGCTAACATTACCTTCATCCATAACATCTGCCCAGAAATAACACAGCTTCCAGCTTCTCCTAGCAGGAAACCTCAGTGCAAGCTGTGCTTTTCTGGGTATCTCACAGAAAGGTCATTGCCGGTGGATACATAATGGGCATTAGCGATTCTGAACATTTTACCAACCTCTCTTAGAAGTGCTGCATAAGTCAAACAATGACCTGTTTAGCTGTGCTGTGCCCCTGAATGAGAAGAGCATCAACAAGCTGAAGCATCAGTGCTTGGAATAACAGAATACCTTTTCAATTATTTATGATTCGAGCTAGCAAACTTGCTAGCCAGATGGATCTGCAACTGAACAAACTAAGGCTGACCCGAGGCTACAGAACCTGTGTCAGCACACTGCAGAGGCTTTACTGGAGACTGACTGCGTTTTCTCATTGCCACATAATCACCTGCTTAATTTTTGAGATTTTTTTTTAATTATTATCACTTAATCCAGATACTCCTTGTTCACTTTCTCACCTGATGCTTATATACCAGCTTTCAGAGTTAAAATCTTATAATAACTTGCTGCAAGATATTAAGCTTTATTATGTATTTTTGCTTCTGAGAACAGCAGGTAAAATTTGCAAAGTCATGGGAGAAGTCATGGGAGACCGATAGATTGAAAAGACAAAGGAGGAGCAATCTCCCTCTAACCAACTGAAACTGTACCCATAGATTAGAATATATGTCAAATAATTTCAAAGTTGATATACCAACAGCTAATGGAGAAACATAAATTTATGTTTATTTATTCAGAGTAGTTATTTTTTAATACAGTATTAAGTGGACTTTTTCTTGTAGAGCATATTTCTAACCAACAATTTTGTGTCTAGAAAGAAAGAAATTTTAAAATATCCACTTTCCTTTCTTTATTTTCACTTCCGAGTCAGTACCCAAAGACAACCTGCTATAAAAGACATTGTCTCTCTAAGGTTGCATGTATGGGCTAAAGGGCTCATATACTTCCTCATCAGTGTGTTACCTGATAAATATGATGCTTTTTTTTCCTCATGACATCCTTCAAGTAAATGATTTTATTTCAGCATTTCTCTGTTTACTCTGTTTATAAATTATATACTTTGATGTCTATGTAAGGAAAATTTCAAATGAGCAAGTATCAACTGATGAATGAAATACATTTGTCTGACTTTCTGGGCAAACATCCTGCTTTATTCACAAATCTTATTTTGCTTTCACAACTATGATCATCAAAATCAAGCCCCTTTTAATCATTGCTCACAAACAGTATGTATTATAAGACCTTGCCTTCAGGTAAACTGAGATTTACTGCCATCAGTTCTGCTACCAGATTCAGCATACAGAATCCCAGCTACTCCTTCTATCTGCTAATCACTGGACCACAAGATGTCCACATTTTCTTGACTAGACATAGGCTAAGCTGCGTTGTTTCTGGTGAATTGTGACACATTACCAAATTTTCAGGAACTTCAGCACTTTCTCTGACTTCAGATATTGAATTTTCTCCTAAAACTCTCCTACTTGGAAATTCTCACCAAGTACAATTTACTCCTACTTGCTTTCTATTCCCTAATGTCCATCTAAGCTGTCCTTATCAAGGTCAGTTTTAATTATTGAACTGAAGATTGAACACTTTCCTTAATGATATAGAAGAGGGAGCAAACATCATATTAATGCAGTGGATTCATGATACTAGAATGGAAGAGGACACACCCAAGGGAGAAGGAGAATTCAATGCTAAGGATGACAAAGAAATTATTTCTCTTGATCAAAAATATCCCTTTTTTCCTCTTCTCCAACTTTTCCTATCTTCTCCATCTCTCAGCTGGATTTTCTACTTCAATATTTCCTTGTTAGGCACACATAACAATTTATGGTTTATGCTAAAATACTGTATTTATAGTCGTGAACCCTAACTCTGGATTCAGCATAGCCTTTGTTGAGGACAGTGAAGCCAAAGGCATGGTAGTCCATGTAACCAAGTAACCTTTCCTAGAGGGAAGTTAAAATACATATTGGTGTAGTACGGTAAAGCCACTTGCCTTATTTTACCCCACCTTTTATGCAGTTGAAAGGAGATATAAGACCTATACTAAAAAAAAATGGCCCAATTCAAAATTGCAAGTGTTTAAACCAGTTTTTGGAGTTCATCTTTGCTTTCCTTATCATGAATTAATTCACAGCAGTTTAAACCAGATGTAATATATTATCACACTTGCCAGAGTTGATGTTATCACAAATTTTATAAATTTTTACATGGACCTTACAGTCAAGAACATGATGCTACAAAGTGGAGAACAAAGAATAATGAAGTCCAATATATTTTGCATATCAGACAATCATAGATTCATAGAATGGTTTGGGCTGGAAGGGCCCTTACAGATCATCTAGTTCCAACCCCCTTGACATGGGCAGCGACATCTTCCACTACACCAGGTTGCTCAAAGCCCTGTCCAGCCTTGCCTTGAACACTTCCAGGGAGGGAGCATCCACAACTTCTCTGGGAAACCTGTGCCAGTGCCTCACCACCTTCATCATAAAGATCTTTCATCATTATAAAATCCTCTTTCTTATATCTAATCTACATCTACCCTCTTTCAGTTTAAAGCCATTACTCCTCATTCTATTGCTACATGCCTTTGGAAAAAGTCCCTCTCCGGCTTCCTTGTAGGCCCTCTTCTGGTACCGGAAAGCTTCTATAAGGTTTCTCTGGAGCTGTCTTTTCTCCAGGCTGAACAGCCCCAACTCTCTCAGCCTTTACTGAAAGCAGAGGTGCTCCAGCCGTCGGATCATTGTTGTGGCCTCCTCTGGACCCACTTCAACAAATCCATGTCATTCCTGTGCTGAGGGCTTCAGAGCTGGACACAGGACTCCAGCTGGGATTTCACCAGAGTGGAGTAGAGGGGCAGAATCACCTCCCTCGACCTGCTGTCCATGCTGCTTTTGATGCAGCCCAGGATACGATTTTCATTCTGGGCTGTGAGCCCGCACTGCTGGGTCACACTGAGCTTCTCGTCAGCCAGCACCCACAAGTCCTTCTCAGCAGGGCTGCTCTCAATCCATTCTCCACCTGAAGACACAACCAACCTTCCCCACGCACACACACTTGGAATGAAAAAATACATGGAAAATACTGCTACTGGTATATTTAGTCCTGCCTGTATCGCTGTTTCATCACAAGGTTTCTATGCATCACTATCACAAATAATTCTTTTCTATCAAGCCGAAGAGAAACAAGTAAATTAACTCCTTACTTATCAGAAGAGGGCATCGTTGAATACCTTCTACACAACAGTGTGCAGAGGAGACGAAAGGAGTCTTTGACACTTATAAGTGGATGTGCAAGAACTGATCAGGATTTTCTTAATTGTATGCTTTGCACGATTACTGTTCAATAATGTTTCCCAGGTCTCAGCCATGAGTCAATGAGTAAACACAAAGTATCATATCAGGGTACAAGTGAGACAAAAGGGAAAGATTATCAGATAACTAATTGCCTGGTGGGTACGAAATTCACTGTAAATGTGTATGAAGCTGTAATTTACTGCCGTATCCAAGACGATCTTCCAAGATGCATCTCTTTCATATGTTCCTTTGAGAAAAATTTATGAAGGTCTAGTTTACAAAAGACTAGCAAAAAGAAAGACAAGAGATCCTTGACAGATTGTGAAGCATGATTTTTATTTTACAGCCATGCCTTCATTTTCCTCCTACCCTTCCCTCATCACAGTACCTGAGTTTCAAAGGGGTCTTTGAGACAATGTATGCTACAAGGGAAGAACATATATGATAGCAACCAGTGCTTCAACTGCCTCACTCCAGGTTTACAGTAATAACTATGAGTTTGGAGATCAGCAGATTTGCCACTTATGCCTTCAAAAGTCTCCTTTTCATGTCAAAAGCAGAGTATCTGCGTGCTACACTAGTGAGTATTTCACAAATCCATCAAACAACCACAACAGCCTTATGACTGTTCAACTATTTCTCCCTGTCCATCCCTGTTTGGTGCAGTTGGAACGGCTTTCTGGTAGCAGCATCACTGAGTATTTCAGAGGAGCCCCAGTACTTCCACAGGATCTCCGGAGATCTTCCCTTTCATGCCTAGCTCAGACTCCCTGGTGTCTGTTCCTGGGAGCATATCTATGCATCCGAGTTCTGTAAAAGCTGTTCCGTAACTTAATAGTTTGAAAGATCTTTTCATTGATCCCAGATACTCCTTGCTTACCCAATTTCCTGCTCAACACTATGACCGTGGTGTGTGCTCTATCAGACTCCTCTAATAAGATGCCTAAAGAATTGCTGGCCCCTGCAGCGCTCCCAGCTGGATGTAAGTTTGGTCTGCAATGAAATGCAATTAGTGAAGAGACTTCGACCCAGGTTTATCATAGGTAATTGGATAAGGAAAATAAAAATAACACTGCAAAAGTGTTTCTAATTTGTATTTTACTGGTTCATCATCTTAAACACATTAAGGGGAGGTAGATTCTCATCTTACTTACACAAACAGTAACTTGTGCAACATGACAGCCACCAGTGGAGTGGCTCATGTGCTGCCTGAGGGAGGAACCGGGCACACAGAGTCTGTTCCATCACAAACAGCTTAGACAGCAATACAGCAGAAATCCTTGAGATGCAGTAACACTGTGTATTTCTCAGATAAATGTTCCAAAAATCTATTAAGAAAACTTGCCTTCAATGCACAATTCCTATATAAATGCACACCCTCCCACCCCATTCTTCTCAGCTGTGAGAACTTTGTAATAGGCATTTGCTGAGTTTTTTCCCTGTTGTTGGTGGTTCTGTTTTATTTCCGTACAGCTTTGAAATTCTGGAACCTATGCTTATTCAATAAATACAGCTGGCTGATGCCAGAAATGGGATAACAGAGCTTTCTGGAGAAAGCACATGACTGTGTGGTATCTTCATAGTATCCTCAAAATGCAAAGGCCAGAATTCACGTGTGGCTTCAGGGGCAGAAACAAATTCCTGTAATGCTCCTGCTGCTTCTGTGTTATAACCACCTCTTGAGTCTTGACTTACATCTAATTTGTGAGCTCTTGATGGTTCAATGATTCTGGTCAGTGGTTGTACAGCACCCTTCCTAGTAGTGCCCTGATATGATTGGAGCACCTAAGGACTCACTCAGCATAAATATCCGCTCATTTCTTTTCTGAGGTGTAATATACATTTAGCATTTGTACAATAGCAAAAGGAGGTCTAGACATGATGTTTCAGCAGTATTTTAACCCAGATCCACAGAACAGTCATGCATGCCACCCAGCATATCCTTTTGTTGGAGTGAAAACCAGAAAGGAATATGTATCCCAAGCTCACAAGGGACAGAGATGAACATCTAACATCAAGCATCAAAGATTCATCCTGGGATGCACAAGATTTATGAGGAATTTGAATTGACACTTTTATGACATTTTACAAATTTTGAAAACCCATATGCCTGAAGATGGTATGTTTCAGGGTTACACACTTTTGAGCATTATGAGATGCATTCAACTCCTTTAAAAAAAGAGTTAGCATTGTACGAACTTTCAATTTTAGATTGTTGTTATTATAGTTTAAAATGATAAGCTCACTGTAAATGAAAATAACATCCTGTGTTTGCTAACTGGCACAGGATCAAAGCTAAACACTTTCCAGCCTGAGTCTTCAGAGATTCTCTCTCTTTTTCTGGATGCTAAAAATCTTTATTTCCCTTTAAAATTTTAAGATGCATTGGGAAGATTAAATATGACTTTTGATGTGCAACTGGGTGATGCAGAGCCCCAAAATTTTTTGCTTTCCTGACATAAAACAGGGTTGTGGTTCATTTCATATTTACTGTTTAGAAAGCACAACCTGGCAATTAAGGCACAGGCCTGGGTGCCAGGTGGTAACCATCTCTCCAGGACAGGCACATGTGCTTCTCATCTTCCTATCGGCAATAAACGGGTATAGGTTTTTCCTATTTTATCATCCTTACCTGTATCAAACCGTAATAGAAGACTGACTCACACAGAAGCAGGAGGAGGAGGGTGCTTGTCCTCTTATTGCTTGCATTGCCTTCTACCTTCTGTCATTTGGACACATTAGGGTGCTCCATCGACAGAAGAAAGCTGCTTAGAATCAAGATGCCAAAACTTGAAAGAGAGACACAGTCCAGATCAATGCATGAGCATTATCTTTTTATTTTTCATTAGAATGTGAAATGTTGTAAAACTTAAACAGTTTCTATGGGGAATAACATGACTGACTTTGCTGACAATGACCTTTGCTCTTGAAAGTAATGTATCTGGAGCATTTTAAAGAACTTCTTTTTTTTCTCCTCTCACATAACCTCTTTATACCCTCATGCTACAGGACATGGGAGTTCTGCTTTACTTCTCCCATTTCCCAGCATCCAGAAGGTTCTCTTCTCCACTTTCTTCACTCAGCAGTGGATGTCTTCAACAGAAGTACTGTTACACAAATGCATGTGTGTACAAATCACTTAATTGCAATTCACAGTATTTAGGGAAACTGCCAAATTAGATAATCAATCATAACAGTCCCTTCTTGCCTTAAAAATTGTGAATGAAGTTTGCAAACATCCAGTAAAATTTATAGCTGTGGCTGCTTTGGGGTGCCTAATATTTCAAATATTCCTTTTCTCCAGGTCAGTACCAATCTTTTGTCCCTGTAGAGATAGAGAGGAGTTGAACATATTTGTGGATAATGAACTCTTTAATCATGTAGACAAATGTTTTAGACAAGCGTCTGTGGTTGAACAGCCAATCCAGACTGAGACTCACAATTTTAGTACAGAAAGATTGGAACAGCAATTGCAGAGGATCCTGTAGCACTTATAGCCAAACCACAGTGAGCTGGAAACTATATCCTCTTATTATAACACAGATAAAATCAGAGAGGTCCGCAGGTATGTACTATGCAACTGGTCAGAATATCTGACTACAGTGGTTCATTTGGATGTTTTACTCCTGGAATCTATGAGCCTGTAGTTGATATTGTATCTCCAAGCATAAGTTTAGCTCCATGCACAACTACAGTGCATGATTAAATCAGAAACTTCAGTTATGATGCTGCATCTGTAGTACTGGAAAGAAAGAAAACAGCCTGTGAGATTAGACACACAGTAAGAGAAAGATGAGATGTTCTCTGCTACCAGGAATATAAATAACTGGAATTTAGTCTGAAAATCTTATTGATTATTTCGCACTTGAATCACTTTTTCCAAGAATACAAATGTGAATGCAGAAAAAGTAAGAACAACTCTAGAAGTAGAATATTGTCCTGTTCTCTTTCCTTGGTGAACTGATTTGACTCCAATCTGCAGCTGCATATTTGATATGCCGTTTTGTCCTGAAAGATAAAGCTAACCCAAATTACTGTTTAACAGAATTGCTACAATAGTGGCATGAATTTGTCTTCCACTGAGTATGAGGGACTGAAAAAATGAGCTGCCATTTACAGGAAGTATGTTACTTTAGTTTAAATATGAGTGATTATAATTGGTCACACTATGGTGTAATTACTTCAGCAACCCTCTGAAGTGTTAGAATTCGTTTTTTCATTCAGCCTGATTAATCTGTTGGAAAAGGAACTTTTAGAATGCAGACTCACATAATTAATAACTGAGATGTATCATGTTTAGAAGAACCGTTTTCACTTGTGGCATTCTGCAAACGTTTCTAGACACTGCGTACCAACATGGTCCCATAAAAGACACAGAACTTCAAGTTGTATGAGGCTTCACCTCCATCCCAGGTACTCAGTCTCTCCACATGAAAATGATTTCACGAGATCAATGCCAAGGTGGTCTCCACAATTAGATTAAAATCCCCTCAGACAGGAGAAATAAATAGACCATCTAACAAGTGCTTCGAAACCACCATGGACGGAACATCTCTAAACAATGTACGGTGTTGTCCTCTCCAGAAATGAAAATAAGATGATAACCAAAACATCTACACACAGTGTGCTCTCTGCCTGACAGTTTGTGAGGTTATGTAGAGCCAGTGGCTCATTAGAAGCTCAGCTATTGGTTTTTAACTCTGTTTTTCAAGCAGTGCAAAGTTCTTTCAAAAGAGAAAAAATTTCTCATTAGTGACAACAACCGAAGCTGGCCTAGTGCCCTTTTTTGGCCTTTTGTCCTTCTTTTTAGTGTAGGTACCCCAAAGGCCTTCCAAGTAGTTTCAAAATATTTGTGAACATCTAACTGTCCAAGACTCTTCCTTTGCAATCTTGGACTCCACAGAAAAGTTAGCTGTATCCTGATTTCAGTGTCTTTGTGGTTGAAGCTAATACACTGTTATGAAATGAAGACAGTTGTCAGTTTTGGGGAGCTTCCAGATGAAAATCTCTAGTGAGTAAGGGGTATCAACAAGTTCTTTTCCAAATGGCACATTTTATGCTCTTTGATTTTTGAATAGTTATAAAATGCAGGAAGGAATTTTGTAGACTGAGAAAGATATCTCTATAAAATATTACTGGGTAGCTGATGTGCAAATCATTAATATAAAAGATTACGGTATAGGAATGCAAAGCCTTTCAACTAGGATATGGATAATTGCCAGAGAGTAGGATAGAGTTACAGAAAACTTTCCATCCTCAAAGAGAAGCTATTATAGGTAAAATGATACAGAATATTGTTTGGAATTACATTAAATTATACTGAAATCTTTAAATCACTTTCCTTTTACAATCACTTTACATCTTCTACTTTTAAATACGTAATTTTTGAAGGTACCATTTTTTGGAAAAGAAGAGATTGCAAACTGAACAGCACTAAATTTTAAAAGGCAAGATCTGTGCAAATATTTCATTTTAACTGGTGGCAGCTGCTTAAGGAAGTGAAAGGCTGATCAGCTCTGTAATGGAAATAAAGCAGTCACTGAACACACCTCACTGCTGTGGCAGGAGGAGGAACAAAGCAAAAGCATCTGAGTCCAAGGAACCTCGTGGCCCCTGCCGTAAACGTGCAGTTAACCAAGCTGTATGAAATGCAGAGCTATTCACTTCTCTCATAATAGCAAGAGTTAAGTGGAACATATGTGTGGTTATGTTTACAGAACTGTATCTTTCTCCTCCCGCAGAAATGATTGTTCAGGATCCCCGCTGAGCTGCCCTACATCTGATCACTGTATTTTTTATTAGGACATTAACCTGCTGTTTCTACCGTACTCATGCGTGGCTTATTTCAGGGGTCAGGAAGAACCTGGTGTGAACAAACCCTGGAAGCCCTCTACTTCACGCCAACAGCGAGAACCTGAGGGGCACCACCTAACCATCCTGCTTCAGCCTCCTTTAACACCAATACACAAAACATACTTGGCAAACCTCCAGACTAGACCCCATTGTGAAGCTTTCCTACACAACAGACATTGTAGATCAAATCTAAACATTAAGGTGGGGGCCAGAACTGAAGTCACTGGTAGCTTTTGTGTGGACCTGAACTCACTTTCAGTTAGACTCTAATTGAAACATGAAATACTTAATCACAGTTCATTAAATGTCTTTGAATTTATATCTGTCAAGCATTCCAGTTTTCTGAATTTTCCACTTGTCATTGTTTAAAAATGTTCATTTGTTTTTTGCCTAGTTGCCACAGAGAAAAACAATAAATGACTAGCTCTGGAGCAGGATCCCATAGTACACTGCATGCTGTGACTTTCACAATAAATTCCTGCTCCAGGGATCATGGCAGACACAGTGAGCTGTACAGCTTATTGATGGCATGTCTCTGTCTCCCCTTATGTATACCCTCTGTAGAGATATTGACAGATATTGGTGCCCTTCACCACCATCCCTTATTCTGTACTAACAGAGCTTTCCACCCTTACAAAGATATTTGTCATGCTTGGCACCTGCTCCATACTGCCGTGGACCAACCAGATTTACTCATTTTGGGATCTAATTAAATCCCTTACTGCCTTATTGGATGAGTCATTTAATTTTTAATGACTTCTAAGTTTCCTGCAGCTCTTTTTAACCTGGAGAGGGAAAAAAAAAAAAAAAAAGCAGAGAAACCAAAGTCCTTGGGCACCTAAGCTCTGTTTGAGCAAGCATCTTGTAGGCTGACCTTGTGGACACTGTAAGAAATCTGCTGTTCTCTCAGCCTTGTCCTCTGAACTAACAATGGAGGTGATCCCAAATCCCTTTTTAATGACTTTGAAGTCATGACCTAAAAATCTGTTAAACTGGTAGGAAGTCTTCGTTTGATTTTTCATTGTTTTGGATTGGGTCCAAAGACAGCATGGAACAGCCAGATGAAGATCAACCAAGAAAAAAAGCACAAAGACCTGACTAAGAGAAGTCTAAAGCAGTTCCAGTACAATTCCCACTGAAGTCTCGAATCAGTGTATCTATGAGAAAAATAAGACGCAACCAGACACCCTGAAACAGGCCACCTCTCCTGGTAACTGTCACACAAATGTTTTTTGGGCAATGGACAACTATGCTGACTTGATTTAAATGATGTGCACAAAAAATCTATAGACAGACTAAATCTGTATCATCCAGAATTACTGTGGTGTTTGCAGTATCTACTCACAGTCTGTTATTTTTAAACCTGTCTCTTTGCTGAATTTCAGGTTTAGAGATCTATCATCAGCTTTTATGGATTTTCCTTGAAATGAACCACCTTGTTTGAGCTTCTTTGTTTGGTTTTTAATTTCATTGCACCTCTCCATATTGTATTAAGATGACCATCACTGGACCTCTCCTAGAAAGTTAACTTAGACAATGTTTTCCTAATTTCCTCACAGTAGCTTTTCCTGTAACTGGACAATTCCATTTCAATCACTTTTGTTTAGAATTTGTAATCATTCATCCACTTGCCCTATCAACCCTTTCATTAAGAGCCTTTCCTCCTCGCTACAATTTTAACTTCTGAAACACAAGAACTCTTTTCATTGAAGCAGCCTGGACTCCCATTCCGTACAAACCTCTTCCATGTCTCCAGTTCAAGCTCTAATGTCAAACCTCAGCTACACGTTGTTCTAGTTTTGGCCCATGGCCGGCAACCTACGGCCACACGGTCGCTTGATCACCCCTCCCCCCCACTGGCATGGGGAGGAGAATGGAAAGAAAAAGGCAAAAACTTGTGGGTCGGGATAAGGGCAGTTTAACAGAACAGCAAACAAAGCAAACAGTAACAACAATAATACTGATAAGGAGAAAATACAAAACAAAACAGCAAAATGCACAGAGCAGCTCCCATCACCCGATGCTCCGCGCACTCCCGAGCCGTGACTACCTTTCCCCCAGCAAGATCCCCCACCGGAACCCAGCATGACAGCACATGGTATCGAATACCCTGTTCTGTTTGGCCAGGTTGGGTCAGCCCTCCCGGCTGTGTCCCCTCCTGGCTTCTGGTGAAAATTAACCCTGTCCTGGCCAAGCCCAGGACACAAATACTTTCCACAACTACTCTAAATAGCCTTATTTTTAAATTCTTTTTTTAATACCAGCTGGCTTCTCTTAAACCAGTAAAGTATTACGGAATATCATTTGTATAAAAGATGATTGTTTCTTTAAGGTATTTTATGCCCAGGAGCTCATGTTCTGAGGATGGATGTAGCTTAAAGGAGAGAAAGAGAACCAGGCACACAGCCAGTTTTAGCCTACTTTTGAGAGCAGGCAGCAGTACTTTATGCCAAGTTTTCAGACTAACTCTTCATCAAATATGAATAGAATCAAACTTTTCACTCTAGCAAATTTTAATGAGGTATACTTGCTACCAAATAATAAATTCTTGCTGCATCTAATATCTCAGTTAGAAAATCATCTACTTTGTCAGTCTTTGAAGCCTCTACCTGGGCAGAGTATATTCAAATCAATTAATTGTAAGTAATACAGCATAACAGAGGAAGTTGGGCCATTTATATAGAGGGCTGTATGTGGTAGGACTCATGGGCAACACTGGGAGTTGTTGATCAACAACCCGACAAAGCTAGAAGCATCGGCAGAGTGAGAGTGGCCACGGGGCTGAGTTCTCAGAGTCCAGCAATGGGGAGAAGTAGGGAAGGGAAAAGTTATGCAGAGCTTTGAAGAGAATGATAAGAAGGTTTAATGTGATCCACAGCTGAATCGGGAGCCAACAGCTATCTTCTGTTGAAAGGGGTTGTATTGTACTTTCTTTCCATTCTCAGCAACGATTGTCATAGTTTATTGCTGCCACTGCAGTGCTATAAAAAGTTAAATATTGTTATCTAAACACAAAGGGAGGGAGGGAAGTTAGACAGGCTTAGAAACCCACTGTTATAAAACCAGCAGAAACTGTGCTGGAGAGAGAGCCTAAAGGGGAGATTGTTCCCAGCTCCCCAAAAGCCTCCACCTGTGTCATCCTGTCCCACCTGGATGCTTTCTCCCCAGCTTAAACAGAGCCATTACAGGGCTATATATCACCCCAGTGCCTGCACGGAAAGCTTCATTTTGCTAGTGCTGCATCATCATCCGCACGTCAGCTGTTTAGCGGCACAGCATAACAGTCAGATACATCGTTGGAAGGGAGACGATTTGAGGATAATGTATGTAACAGATAATACAATTGCAGAGCTGTTGGGGCTTAATTATGGGACGCAAGCAACCACTGCATCTGCACCACAACCACCTGGGAACACAGAGAAATGAATTATTTTCCATGTGCATGTCATGTTGATGACTCTTTTCTATTGACACTCTTGATACTGGCAGTAAATTAGATTAGACAGAAGGGGATTTTTCCCATTTCAGTCCATGCTAATGGAAAGGTAGTTTTATGTCTCTGCATATTTACTGAGTAAACTTCAATCTGGCAGCTCTGAATAAAGGAGAGAGAGGAGAGGAATGAAGGTTTTTTTTAAATGCCACTGGCTTCCTTGTGCAACAGACTGTTAAATCCTATTAGCAAAGATTCCCCAGGAGTGGCTACAATAAGTGAGGGATGTGGTACTCTCGATTGCTGTGATGCTTAAATATCCAAACATTTGGTCTGAGGACAATGTTTTAACTTTTTTTGGATAAAATCAGTGGGAAGACCAACTGTACTGCCTTCGGGGCCTCTGGATCCACCACATCAGCCCAAACGCTTCAGGAGAGTTTGGATGCTTTTACGGCCACAGAGCCTGATCCAAACGTCAGAGATGTCAATGAAAAGTGTCACTTGAGCAGGCTTTCAACAAGGCGCTACACACTTTAGTTACCTCATCGTTTAATTTGCACAGAGGTGGCAAGTCACTGACACAGGGACACCAGGTAAAGGGAGACTCCCTTTGCACAAGGAATTATTATTCTAGTGTTGGTACCCTATGGTGCATTATGATTCTTGTGTTGGTACACAAGCAAAGAAAATCCCATGTCAATTCTGATAGCTTTTGCAGAGCTGGCATACACCTTTATTTTTCAGGACTTTGTGTTTTGGAGGCCTTTTTACTTGTAAACAAGGAGTCACACAAGGAAACTTTTTTATTCAACTCTTAGCTTGTTTCAAGCGTGACCTGAGCTGTTCTGTTGTAGTACAGATTTAAATTCAACATTTTTCAAAGAACCAGTTTGGCTTAAGCTCCATTTCAAAGGGAAAAGGAAAAAAAAAATCACCCAGAGTGATTCAGTTTCAAAAAAGATTTCATACTGACCAATTCAGTTCAGCTTCACCTCAAGAAAAAATATGTCTTTAAACTAGGTTTTCATATGGGTTCAAGCTGAAGTCAACTCTCTGCTTGTAAATTCCATTTATCTAAGGAGGGAGGCATTCATAACAAGTAAATAAGAGACAGTGCATAACAGTGACTCTAGACATAAAGCTCCACTTCAGCATCGTAGGGACAGTAACAACTAACATATTTGTCGAACTGGGGATATTGAAGCAGCTCTTAATTTTCCTGAACTAAAAAGACTCCCTTCTGTAAAAATGAACACAAAAGAAAGACAACAATGAATTAAGCATGGTTATTTTCCAATAGGTATTCATTCAAAAAAAGCATGACATCTAATGATATTGTGTTGGAAGAGCCACACTAAACTGCTTGCAAGGTTGAAGAGCTGTATACTGAGTAGGGTTTTATTTGGTGGTCTCTCATCTTGGTACTGATAAAGCTAGACATTGCTTAGTTTAGAAGAGCTGCCAAAACTCACGGTTTGGCAGTGATGTCACTGCAAGTGTTTGATAAATTCTGCTTCTTTTACCTTAGGCCTTCTGATTTCCTGTAACTGATTGTTTCCATCAGTGTGGTTAGTTTAAAATTTAAGCATTTTCCAGTAATGAATGTGAAGGGAAAGAAAAGATCAAATACAGATTACTTGCACATATAAAATAAACAGTAGTCAGGCAAGGGCCTAAGAAAGAAGAGAGTGCAGCTGTTCTGCTGTATTAGAAGAAATCCGTATAATTTACCCAAACTGTATTTCATATAATCATAGAATGATTTGGGTTGGAAGGGACATTGTAGATCACCTAGCTCCAACCCTCCACCATGGGCAGGGACACCTTCCACTAGACCAGGTTGCTCAAAGTCCTGTCCAACCTGGCCTTGAACACTTCCAGGGACAGAGCAACCACAACTTCTCTGGGCAGCCTACTCCGGTGCCTCACCACCCTCATAGTAAAGAATTTCTTTCTTATACCTAATCTGAATCTACCCTCTTTTAGTTTAAAACCGTTGCCCCTTCTCCTGTCACTATAGGCCCTGGTAAAAAGTCTCGCTCCATCTTTCTCATAAGCCCCCTTTAAGTACTGAAAGGTCGCAATAAGATCTTCCTGGAGCCATCTCTTCTCCAAGCTGAACAACCGCAACTCTCTCAACCTATCTTCATAGGAGAGGTGTTCCAGCCCTCAGATCATTTTTGTAGCCCTATGCTGCACCCATCCTAAGAAGTCCGTGTCTTTTTTGTGCTAGGGGCTCCAGAGCTCAATGCAATACTCCAGGTGGGGTCTCACAAGAGTGGAGTCTCCCTTGATCCGCTGGCCACACTTCTTCTGATGCAGCCCAGGATACAATTGGCTTTTTGGGCTGCAAGTGCACGTTGCCGGCTCATGTCCAATATTTCAGCCACAAGTATCCTCAAGTCCTTCTCTGCAGGGCTGTTCTCAATCCATTCAGCCCCTAGTCTGTATTGATACTGGGGACTGCCCTGACCCCGGTGCAGGACCTTGCACGTGGCCTTGTTGAACTTCATGAGGTTCACATAGGTGCACTCCTCAAGCCTGTCAAGGTCTTTCTGGATGGCATCCCATCCCTCTAGGGAATCAGCTGCACCACTTAGTTTGGTGTCATCTGCAAACTTGCTGAAGATGTACTCAGTCCCACTGTCTGTCATTAAATATTAATATAAATAAATATTTTGTATATTAAATGCTATCTGTCCCCCTGAGGGACACCACTTGCTACTGGTTTCCACTTGGACCTTGAGCCACTGACTATAAACTTTTGTATGCCACCATCCACCCAGTTCCTTATCTGTCTAATAGTACATCCATCAAACCCATATCTCTCTCATTTAGAGGTAAGAAAGTTTTATTTCAATTCTACCTGATTTGTTCCCACATCACTGATTCTTCCACCCTTGTTTGATTATTGGTTCCCAGACTGGTAAAATACTCAAAGCAGGTGTGTTCTTCCCAGGACATCTATACTATTTAAAGATTTTCTGCTCATTGCCTGCTCCATTCTGTTCTCGTTTAAAACAACAGGCTTCAATATATGTTCTGATGTTGTCAGTTCCTTCTCCTTGCATCCTTACCTCTCTGATCTGTCATGGAAAAAAACCCCAGAGTGTATCAAATCATCAGACAATAAAAATGAAACTGTGACAATATCTCAATATCCTGTTTTTTTTGAGAAAACATAGTTCAAGATTCAGCCTTTATCCTAATTTAGCCACTGAGTCTATGTGGCATGTCCACCTTGTATCTTTCAAAGTTGTTGTTATTTATCTCAAGTCTACTATGATCAAAATTTTACTTAGTTTCTGTAGTATATAGTCACAATCAAATTAAACACTTGCAGACATTGTTTTCCCATGTATGCCTTCATAAGTGTAGTTCTCAACCAATGTTTCCATGTATGACACTTTTCAGTATTTTAAAGAGCCTAGTAGTGTGTTTGTACCCCATTGACCATTCAGAGTTTCCTTCACAGACAGTATTATTGTTAGCTGCAATTAGTAAATTTTGTTTACAGTCTGCCAGGAGATCCATCTGCTCGGCCACCTATACTGAAAAGACACCAGCACCTCTGAAGATAGGCATGTACAGGAAAGACCCTTCAGAAGAAAAGTGAATACATATCTCCATTATATATCAATTTTATGAAGGATAGAAAGTGCTCAAGGGGCAAGGTTTGAACTTGAGCAGAATCCCAAGCACAAAATGAGTCTCTAGGGAAATGTTTGTCTCCAAAGACAAACAAGATCAAGACCCCAATCAATGAAAACAATTCTGAACACTAGAACGTGCCGAAGGCTTTCATCACAGCTGGGACATGAGCAAGTGGGCTGAAACAGAGTGAATTCCTTCAAGGTGAATACACATACAGAGTCATAGAAGGAGGCCATCATTTCCTACATTGTTGCTGTGTAAATTGTGAATCACATCAGTACGTACATCTCTACTTTTACCATAATAGCTGTCTGTGTTTGAATGCTTGCAAGAACCACCCTAGCCAGAAAGAGTGTTCCAAAGGGATCTGCAAAAACAGAAACAGAGCTGGATCCTTCACCCCATACCAGATCAAGTGAAATTCAGAAGTCAGATATATGCTCCTCCACCAGGCTGCATAGGCTGTGTCCCAACTTTGGTGAGACAACATTTGCCAGGGCATGGGACAAGCGGTGCCAGAACTCCTCTGAATTTGGTGACAGTCCCTGTGTTTAAACAGGTATGATTCGAATGCGTCTTTGTAAAGTCTTCAGTGTAGCCTGGAAATGTTGCTTGTTTTTTGCGTATGCCTCAGTTGAATTCTCATGCTAAAAGACAGCAATAGTGAGAAAGCAAAAAGTCTGCACTGTAACCTGGCTGGCAGCCCTCTGCCTCAGGAGTTACAGCCCTCAGGAGTTTCTGAGCATTGCAACAGATCACCTTCTGGCAATTCTATAATACTGGTAAATGCCCACCAAGGACATGCTTCAGACAGTGAAGGTCTAGTAAATTAAGCAGATTTGAAACATGTTCTCTAGAGTTTACACATTAGTGCTTTTTATTTTAAAAATGCTATACGCTTCATCGTAGTCCTTCAATAACACAGGCAAAAAAAAAAAAAAACAACAGGCAAATCAATCCCTAATGTGCTGGAATCATGCCAGTAATTAATCTGTTTAACCACAGGGACTGAAAGAACAGACGGGAAAACGCATCGCTTTCCACCTGAAATAGCAGTGTCGTATCTTGAGTTCACAAGTCTCTAACAGCTCTGTAATATTATTTTACAATTTAGTCGTGACAGCTGTAACTCTAGTCACTGTAACTGACCTTTTCCATAACGTGATGATTCATTATGCTTAAGTCCTTTGATATTTGGATCCAAAAAAGAGAGAAAAGAGAAAGGAGAAAGGAGAAACGGAGACAGCTGTGACCTGGAGAAGAAAAGGCTTCTTACTGCTGTATGTAAATACCTGAAGGGAGGGTGCAAAGAGGCTGGCGCCAGGCTCTTTTTGGTGGTGCCAAATGCCAGACTGAGGGGCAATGGGTACAAGCAGTAACACAGGAAGTTCTGAACATATTTTTACTGTGAAGGTGATCGAACACTGGCACAGGGTGCCCAGGAAGTTTGTGGAGTCTTCATCCTCGGAGATATTCAAAAGCTGTCTGGACTTTTGCCACCCTGGGCAACTAGGTCTTGGTGGGCCTGCTTGAGCAGGGGAGTTGGACCAGATGACATCCAGTGGTTCCTTAGTGACTCTGTGATTCATGACAGGAAGGAAGGAAGACTAGTTTGTAAAGACACAATTATGGACTGATGCTCACTTGGTCTAAATCAGTCAGAGGAACTCATCTAATGATGTCGATTTATTTTCTTTTCAGCAAACACATTCCCTATCACATCATGTGGAAGCTCCCATGCAGTTTCACGTTTCTCCTATTCCGATCAAGAATGTATCTGTCTCTGCTTATACCAGGCGACCACTGTCCTCAAGGTACTAAGCACCTGAAGAGAAAATAAATGATTGAATACATCTGCTGAAGCAAAAAACAAATATTACAGTTAGGAGCATCTGACCCCCTACTCACAGCAGGTAGTGCATACAAACCATTAAAAACTTGGGCTACTGCCTAGACTAGCTAAACTCTGCTTCCCTTGTTGTCTCAGGAATTAAAGCTTACATCATGCAAACTAGACAATCATCACCTGTCATTTAAAACCTTATTCCTTTATTCTGATTCATACATGATCAGTAAAATAAAAAGTACATCAACACTGAAAAAAATACAAAAATATCTATTAACTTCCTATTAACCATAATTCCTTTTTACCATCACTTGTTTATGAAGGCACATCGAATTGCAGCTTGCTCCTGATGAACAAGGTATTAGGAACACAAGAGAAATATAGCAGAGAACCTGATGATTAAACCATGACCATTAAGAACTATTAATGCCATAATGAACCATCCTCCTTGGCATTAAAAAATGATATGTATGTTAATTAAACTATCCAAACTTATTATGGATGGTTGAATTGTTTATACATGTAATAAGAAAAACCACTATTAGTTTTGGTGGATTTGGGAATGCCAGCTACGAAATTAGGACATTTTTAAACCATTCATCCAAAATTTTGCCTGCAAGCTTCTTAAACAGGAAGATGTTTGGTCAGGTGATGTTCTACTTATTTTCAAAATATTTTAAAATACTGGGAAAATTTCAAGGAACTGGAGTAAAATGTGTATGATCCAATACTAGCATTTTTGTCAGCAACGTGGACAGTCGGATTAAGTGCACCCTCAGCAAGTTTGCCAATGACAGCAAGTGGTGTGGTGTGGTCAACACACTGGAGGGAAGGGATGCCATTCAGAGGGACCGTGACAGGCTTCAGAGGTGGGCCTGTGTGAACCTCATGAACTTAAACAAGGCCAAGTGCAAGGTCCTGCACCTGGGTCGGGGCAATCCCAAGCACAAATACAGGCTGGGCACAGAATGTATTGAGAGCAGCCCTGCCGAGAAGGACTTCAGGGTGCTGTTTGACAAAAGCTCGTGACCTGGCAATGTGCGCTTGCAGCCACAAGGCCAACCATATCCTGGGCTGCATTAAAAGAAGCGTGGCCAGCAGGTCAAGGGACATGATTCTGCCCTGTTTCCCCATTCTGGTAAGTCCCTATCTGGAGTCCTGTGTCCAGCTATGGAGTCCTCAGCACAGGAAAGACATGCAGCTGTTGGAGGGGGTCCACAGTAGGGCCACAGAAATGATCAGAGGGATGGAATACCTCTCCTGTGAGGACAGGCTGAGAGATTTGGGATTGTTCAGCCTGGAGAAGAGATGGCTCTGGGGAGACCTCATAGCAGCCTTCTGGTATCTGCAGGGGGCCTACAAGAAAGCTGGGGAGGAACTGTTTACAAGCATATGTAGTGACAAGACAAGGGGTAGTGTCTTCAAACTGAAAGAGGGAAGATTTAGATTAGATATAAGAAAGAAATTCTTCACTACGAGGGTGGTGAGGCACTAGCACATATTGGCCAGAGAAGTTGTGGATGTCCCCTCCATGGAAATGTTCGATGCCAGGTGGGATGGGGCTTTGAGCAACTGGTCTAGTGGAAGGTGTCCCTGCCCATAATATGCGGGTTGGAACTAGATAATCTTTAAGGTGCTTTCTAACACAAACCATTCTACGATTCTATGATTTTAAAAGAAAAATGTGGGTAACTACAGAACTAAATATCTCACTGACATCTGTCCTGGGCGAAGAAAACCAGCCTACCTAATATGAGAACTGATTAATAAAGAATTAAAGATGGAAATATGTAAATCAGAATTCAAGTGTAAGAACAGATCTTGCTAAAATAATATAGTGTATTTTTTCCTGAGACTGTAGGCTTGGATGAAAAAGACAACAATGTCAAAACAGTAGAAATTACTATGGTATTTGACTTTACACCAGAAACAACTTGTACAAGAACTAGGAGGATATGAAATGAATATGTAGATGTTGAACTTTTTACAGCTGGTTGAGTGATAGTCTTTGACATTTAATTGCAAACAGAGTTTATATTTAGTTGGGTTTCTAAGCAGACAATATTGAAAAGAGAGGTCACTGAGACAGAGCTACCTAATAAAGTAGACATACAAGCAGTATGCTGTTATCAACTGTCAAGTTATATATGAAGGAATAAAGAACAATGTATGTCCCTTTCCTCTTGGAAATTAGTCACTTCGGGAAAAATCATGACTTCTGAGTGTAACATAGTCAGAAGGGCTAATATGACTCCTGGTTACATAAATCTGAGGATTTCGGAGTGTATGAACAGAAATTATACAGCCTTTCAATCTGATAAGGTATCAAAGCTGTAGGATTACTCCTTCTAGTTCTGGTCTCTACACTTCAGGATGAGTATAAAAATATTAGCAAGGTCACAAGGGTAACTTAAGCTGCCCACCAGTTATCACATACAGAACTGAAAAGTGAATTAAACATTCCTCTATCTCACAGGCAATCACACAGAAAGATCTAGCCTTGTCTAGACAAGCTCAGACAAGAAATAAGTCATGAACTTTCAACAGGCAAGGCAATTAACCATCAGAACAACTTACCAACAGCTATGATGGATTTTCTATCACTAGAAAATTTTAAATCAATATCGGATGTTTTTCTGAAAGTTACATCGCAACTCAAGTAGAGATAATGGGCTTTAAAAAAGAATCAGTTAAAGCATGTCCTATGGCTTGGTCTATGCACTTCACACTGGATAATTACTGTAGTTCCTTCTGGCTTTAAAAGCTGCTACATTAGGAAAATAGCAACACATTTGAGAGTCTTAACTGGGATATGAGGATTAGCATGCAGTATTTTCCTGCTTAATAACCGAGTGTATGACTTGGGTATCCTTGTTGTGATCAGAGTACCTGATGAGACAGTGACTTGCAAATTCTGTCATTTTTACTGTTTCCAACATGTCTATATATATAGGTGTATCACTTTTTGGGCCTATTTTACATTAGCAACCTGATGTTGAAACTTTTGGAAAGGCTGGAAAGTATAATCCTTAGTTTCACAGAGAATCTTGAGTATGACGTGAGGTCATGGTTCTTCAGCTTCTCATTGAATGTTCTCAAAATGAGCTAGGGAAAGCTTAACCATCTGTTCAAGCTTCTTTGTCATAGATCTTGACATTTGCTGAAAGCAGCTCCACTTTTCCAAAACAGCTCCCTTCTGTCCAGTCATTACAGTTCCGAGCCAACCACACTTTGTGAAACCCCGTTCCTTAACCAGTCTTTACCACCTAATTTGGATTTGTTTTCTCAAGTATCCAGTTTCGATTTCCACAGATATCCTCTGAGACCTTGAGCAAATGGTCACTGTGTATCTTCTTTTATAAATACCCAGCTGCTTATCTAAACTCAGTTCATCCATCTTTTACCTGCTTATCTTCTCTGTTGAAGTGGTAAGGTCTTGGCTATAAAGATGAATTAATCAACAAACCAATCAGAATATCTTATGATGAGGACCCTGAGTTAATTGTTAGTATAGTGCCAGGCATCAGTAAGTTAACAAAGAAATTCACAGAACTCACACTGTGAGAGATAATGTAGTGCACATTAAAATATCTTTTTTTTTGATATGTTCATTTAAATCATATAAATCCATTCTGAAGCTTAATTTTTATTCTCTCAGAGGTCTTTTATTATGTTATTATGATCACATGTAGGAGCAAGAAACCAGGGATGGAAATCTATCCACAAAACGTGTTAGTTAATGATTTCCTAAGTGCATTGAAAACTCAGTCTGCTTCCACAATTTTACAGTGCCTCCACACTTAAGCCTTTGTCAAAGTATCGTTTCTGTGGGCAACTCCTTGATGACCAGTCAGGCTTAGTCGCTCTTTACTCTACATCTCTTCTACAGGGCTTAATATATTCTGGAAAGCCAAGCATATGACAAATAGTAATCATAAAACACCAGGCTAGGTGCAAAAAAACCTTCATAGAGATAAAAAAACTACAAGGGTAATAAAACAAGACCTTTCAATTCATGGAAGAAAATAACACCTTTTATAAGATTTCTAATATTTAGGGTTAGTGAGGCTGGAATGACTTTGTCTTAGTTATTGATTTCCAAGTCTATGTGATTATTGCTCTTTAAACATTTCAGAGTCATGCTGTGCTTTGCTGCAGACTCCAAACCAACAAGCAGTGGAAGGCCACTTGAGTCCCAAAGCCAAAAAACACCATGTGAGGTCTTTTTTTCATCTTCAACTGACACATCAAACTTCTGTTTAGACCTTTTTCTTTGTTAAAAGTAAAATTACATCCCACTGTTTTGGTTTGGCCTGGATAAATGCCAGGTGCCCACCAAAACCACTCTGTCATTCCCCTCCTCAACTGGACAGGGGAGAGGAAATATGATGAAAGGCTCGAGAGTAGAGACAAGGACAGGGAGAGATCACTCACCAATTACTGTAATGGACAAAACAGACTGAACTTGGGGAGAAAAGGGAGTTTAATTCATCACCAATCAAATCAGAGTAAGATACTAAGAAAATAAATCCAGATCTTAAAACACCTTCCCCCCACCTCTCCCTTCTTCCCGGGCTCAACTTCACTCCCTTTTCAATCCCTCGTCCCCCCAAGCGGCACAGAGGGATGGGGAATGGGGCTTGCAGTCAGTTCATCACACGTTGTCTCTGTAGCTCCTTGTCCCTCAGGAGGAGGACTCCTCACTCTTCCCCTGCGCCAACATGAGGTCCCTCTCATGTGAGACAGTTCTCCACAAACTTCTCCAACATGAATCCTTCCCACGGGCTGCAGTTCTTCACAAACTGCCCCAGCATGGGTCCTTCCCACAGTGTGCAGTCCTTCAGGAACAGGCTGCTCCAGCGTGGGTCCCCCACTGGGTCACAAGCCCTGCCAGCAAAACCTGCTCTGGCATGGAGTCCTCTCTCCATGGGTCCGCAGGTCCTGGCAGGGGCCCGCTCCAGCGCAGGGCTCCCCACGGGGTCACAGTTTCCTTCAGGCATCCACCTGCTCCGGTGTGGGGTCTTCCATGGGCCACAGGAGGATATCTGCTCCACTGTGGACCTCCATGGACTGCAGGGGAACAACCTGCTTCACCACTGGTCTTCATCACGAGTTGCAAGGGAAGGCTCTCTGCTCCGATATTTCAGGCACCTCCTCCTCCCCCTCCTTCTTCACTGACCTTGGTGTCTGCAGAGTTGTTTCTCTCACATCATCTCACTCCTCTCTCTAACTGCTGTCTCAACCCAGAGTTCTTTTTCTTCCCTTTCTCAAATATGTTATCACAGAGGCGCTACCACCGTCAGTGATAGGCTTGGCCTTGGGCAGCAGCGGGTCCATCATAGAGCCAGCTGGCACTGACTTTATCAGACATAGGGGAAGCTTCTTGCAGCTTCTCACAGAAGCCACCCCTATAGCCCCACCGCTACCAAAATCTTGCCACGCAAACCCATAACACCCACTTCACTCCCTCCCTCCCTCCCTCCAGCTTGTTATTCATTGATTAGAAGCAGTCTTTGTAGACAATTTTTTCTTCCTTTGTTTTAATCAGTAGGAGCAGAGTGACTCACTCCACCACAGAACATGAAAGTCCTGCTAGGTCATCTGCCCTTCCCTCCACTGGAGCAGGAGATGTAAGCTAACGCTTAATGCAGTCAATGCTCAAATATCTCTACCTACTCTTTTTTCAGCATAATAGGTAAGTTATTAGGGAAGTCTCTCCTTAACTGGTGATGTAGAAGTTTTTATTTTCCTTCAGAAGTGTGTAGATGAAGAAAGAATCTGCCCAATAAAGATTTCAGGGAACTGTAATTCCAAGCAGATGAAAACTGCACTGTTGAAAGATGCTTCTATACTGTCAGAGTAGTCTAAAGACAACTTTGGTCTGTCTTCTCAGCATAATGAGAGCCAGGCTCAAAAATCAAAAAACATCATGCTGTCCATTAGCACCTGCTCCTCAGTAAGCCACAGGCCCCATTCTGGCATGTAGTGTAGCATGAGGTAGGTGTGTGCCATGATGCCTGCTGGGAACGGGGAGCTACACCAACATCCTATACACACACACAGACATGCACACACATGGAGAACCCACCAGGGAGAGAGAAAGCTGCAAACTAGCATCAGTCACTTGCTTTTGTACAGAAAGCAAGAGTTTGCCATCTTGAAGACAAGACTGCATGAAATTCCAGCTGCATTGCGCTCTGCACATCATCTTTCCCTACTGCCCTTCAAACTCGAGAAGAAAGGTTTTTCTTTGCTTTCCTTCAAGAGCTACTCTCTTTCCCAAACAGCTCCTGCATCCTCCGCTGAACAAGGCTGCACCTGGACAGCAGGCAAAGGGAGATTGATTTGACAAGAATGCCTTTGAAAGGGATATCCTTTGGACATAAGCGGCATAGAAAGAGTGTAATAATTCTTACAGTTTTTTCAGTGGCCATTACACAAATCCAGAGAAGAGAAGAACCTGTGTGGGATAGCTAATGTGATAGAAAAAACCCTAGGCCATTACTGATATCTTAATATCTGTGCAGTACTTAGCAGAAGAGTCTTACCACGCTTCACCCTCTCAGTCGGGAGAAATTACAATGCCATATGAATAATAGATGAACTGCTATTTTGATGATGTAAATTAGTATTAATGCAGAAGATTATTTTAATAGTGTGCATAAATGGAATTTTCAGTGCTGAAAGGAACCCTAATTAAATCTGATTCTTTCAACCATTCACTGCTATGCCACTCTGCATTTTGGCAGGGGGGAGGCTGTTTGTTTTCTTTAACACTTATTTCTGTCTCCTCTTTAAATCATTTATTGTTATATTTAGTCACTACAATCAAAAAGTAGAATAAAAACCTAATGATGAGGTCAAACAAGAAGCTTTTTAATAATGCAGAGCATGCTGCACCAGAAGGAAAACATGCCAGCACCTAAGGAGAGTCATACTGGGGACAGGCATGCATTAATGCTAGGAAACTGGAGAAACTAGTTGCCATTTCTCTTGCTTGTTTTCCTGTAACAAAACCTTGGAATTTCATCAGCACAGAACAGCCTGCAGAAAGCGCAAGGGATTTTGCTGCCTTGGCCTTAGCTTTGCTATTGCATACAACAGGGTCACACTTGTACAGTGACATGCATTCACCATTACCATATAATTGGAGTACTGCATTAGATCTGACTCAGGAAAAACAGGCAGTCATACAACATCTTTCCAAGGCCTTTGTCCCACAGCAATTTTCCACTCAGTATGCATCTACCCAAATCCCTGTTTGCGTTAGACTAACCAGCCTATTTGGACTGTCCTTCTGCAAGCCGGAGCACTTGTAAATCATGTTTTCAAATCCACATGCAGGAAAAGAATTATATCAATGAGATCACCTAGGAATGCTTAGGATAGTGAAGAGAATGGCCAGCCTGTTTGCATTGCAGGAGGTGCAAAGCCAGGAAGATGCTATGATAATTTGGTAACTCTTCTCAAGCTCCACTTCTCCTCCTTCATAATGAGTGTGGGATCAGGATGAATCAATAAAAGGTGTTTACTTACCTTAAAGGCAATTCTTCCCCCCCTCCCCTAGAATAAATGAGTGTGGGTCAACACTTCACCAGCTTCCAGGACAAGCCCAAGCAGCTCTTCCTGCCTTCCTCTCTCTGAACAGGCAGAGCAGCTGAATCAGTCCTGCTGTGAAAAGACCACATCAGCCATTGGTAATGTGGTGTCAGACAGCAGTAGTGTAGTGTGTAGGCTATTTTCACTGCAGTTCTTTTGGGGCAGTGGCTATGTTTTAGTACATTCATTATGAAATGGCTAATACATTCTGAGGTGTTGTACAGTACTAGATTACATGGAACCTCACCTTCCCACAATTGTTGCTTGCACTTTCTTGGAGAGACAGTATTCAGACAAAAGAGTAATCTCCCACTTTATGTTCCCAGTGCTCAACTCTTTAGACACTGCTCAGTAAGAAAATATCCATGATTATATGTTCACCTTTTACAGTGTGTCATTCTGGTATACTGTGAAGAAAATCTACGTGACTAATCATTGACCACAGGCAGCCAGCTGGCTCCACTCTCACAGAAAATTAGAATTGTAGTTAATGCTCCTACTCTCTCTCTTTGAGAAGTATCACAAGACATATTTTACCAGAGCTAGGACTAATATTTTGGTTCTCTGGTGAGATCCTGATGTCTTGTGGCCAAAGCTCCACCAAAATCAGTGAAACAAATAAGGGGGGAGGGGGAGAAAGAAGATCTAGGAGATGAAATCCAGGATCTAGAACAAACAAAAAATCCAGGATAGTAAAAAATTACAAGTTCCCTGTAGATGCAAAAATAGTAGAGGTCCTTGAAATATATCACTCTCTTCAGCTCTACATGCACTGGACGTAGAGGGCAGTGGATGGAGGCTACTCTAGGGCCAGCTGCTGTTCTTCACAGACTCTACTCAAAGATGCTATTTATCGCAAAGTTGCTTTTTGCTGTAAAATGTATTATCCAATAGTTTCTAATGTATGGTCACAATGCATTGTCGCAGAACAAAGGTTAAGCTCAGGTGTTTATTACTAAGGCATTTTTAATCTCATACAGCTCATAAAGGAGAAGCCAGGAGTGACTAACCCATTTCGCTAGAAATTTGAGTTAATGGAATACTTACCTGAGAACAACGGAAGCTGTCAAACTGGAGGGGCCATTGACAACAAACTGTGGAGCCTTTGCATTCAGGAGACAGAATGAGTCTTACTTCAAGCTGCTTTGCTTTTGTTCTGGTGATGCTGATACAGACATAAATGCCTGTTTACGGAAGAATTGAGATTTTTTCAGGCACTCCCCTGGACAAAGAAGGCTGGAAGGAGTTCAAGTATTTGCTGTCCTCCTGAGGCCTTTAATAACATCCTCTCCCAGATACAGGTAGAGATGACCACCCCTGCACACCCAGGCTTCCCCCCCAGTAGATGTTACTGGTTCCTCAGACCTGTCAGCAGAGGAGATGGTATCAGTGCACCTCAACCTACCTCAGCAAAAATAAGCTGCGTTTGCAAAGACCTATTTTTTTTTAAGAATTTAAGGAGCTACACCTCAGGCCATGGAAAAAAGCTAAGGGGTACAGCTACTGTGGTCAAGCCATAGGTACTTTTACTGTACACATCCACCTACCAATCGAGTCATGTCTGTTTCTCCTCATAAATCACAATTTGCTACTAAAGAAAACATCATCTTGAAGTGCGCAGTCACCAATTCTGTCTCTCTCAGATCCCTCCTTCAAGACTTGCCTTTTCAAGAACGTCAACAAAATGCACCACCTGACTGCCAATGGCCAGCTCTAACAGCTTGTTCCAGGGAGGCAGCATTGCTCAATTGACTGACACGCTATCCACTCTCCACTCCACAGGTTTTTGTGGGGATTTGGGGTTTGTTTTTTCCCCTCATTGATTGCATCCAAACATAGAATTAGACAAGGAGGATAAACATTGACCAAGTGCCGCCTACACATTTCAGACCTGGGTGCAACTACAGCAGAAGAGAGATCCTCAAGAAAGCCAATAAGTTTGGAAAGCCCAGCATGGGTACATAGAAATGTCGGTTCAGGTTCAGCACCAATAAACCTGATTCAACACTGGTATCTGTGGATGCCTCTAAAGTTCTTCTGTGACTTGCATTGTGTGGCTGGAATGTGCCTTCACTGTGCTCTCCCTCAGGGCCAATGCCAGGGTGAGATTTTTCAGCAAGACCTGCACTTTGCACAAAAATGGGAGGCTAAAATAATATTTAGCTAATAATTAATTCATTTTTATATAATTTTAGATTTCTCATAACACTATATTAAAAAATACAGTGCAGTCAAGGACCTAAAGGAATATTAGTGCCACTAGTATCACAAAAATTGCTCTCAGGCAATGATGAGAACTCCAGCATCGCATATGCTCAGCCAACTTTCAGGATATGTGATGTGTCATTGCTACTTGTCTGCAGTCATTAAGGAGGTCATCTGACAAGACAGACCTGAACTTGGACTTCAATATTTTCATCATGGAAATTTTAGCTTCACTCAGATATGTTGACCTAAAACATGCACTTAATCAAAAGGGAACTCCACTCAGAAAGAGCAAGCTGAGTCTTTTCCAGTAATGACTAGAACGATGGTTGACTTGGCTGTGCATTTAATTGTACATCTGTTTGCGAGGTTGTAAATTCCATTCCAGGTCACTGACATTTACTTTCAAGACACTTCCAGCCTGATTAGTAATTCTCTGTATATGTCTAGCAGCCAAGAAGTTGGTGAACAGGTGAGTATGTTGCAGCTAAAGACAGAAAGTCACATCTCAAAATCCTCTGTAGCATTTTCCAAATACTCAGACTATGTCAACTTAGAAAAGTCTATTTCTTCTTTGATTTTCTTTTGAAATGTAGGGAAAAGAAATCTGTATCGAACTAGGTTATCTAAGCTTGAGCTTCATTCTGAAAGCACTTACTGATGAAACAATTTATGTCAGCTTCTCTTCACCCTGAATTTCGAGATTAAGGTCTTTAAGTTTGGATGTCAGCTCAACAGTTGAAACCCAAACCAGACAGCTGTGGAGGACCAATGAGTTCTTCATACTGCTTACCTCTCTCATCAAAGAAGTGTCATATTTCCCAAAGATGATTTTAGAATCTTTTCAGTGTTTTTCCTTTTCTGTTACACTATTGTGTGAAGCAGGTAGGCAGCTATAATGTGCACTATTAAAAGACCTTTTCAAAAATGCAAGTAATGGAATCAGACAAGGACAAAATTTGCTGTCCTCAGGATGGTCTGTGATACCAAAGGACTGCTTTTAACCTTAGCAGGGACTTACAGGTCCTAGAAAGATAGTTCTTTCCTGTGCAATAGATCGGTATCATCCCTGAGGCAAGCGTGATCCACAGGCTGGATCGATGGGCCTAGGTCAGTTGTATGAGGTTCAACAAGGCCAAGTGCCAGGTCCTGCATTTCGGTCACAACAACCCCATGCAATGCTACAGGCTTGGGGAAGAGTGGCTGGAAAGCTGCCCGGTGGAAAAAGATCCTGAGCTGAACATGAGTCAGCAGTGTGCCCAGGTGGCCAAGAAGGCCAATGGCATCCTGGCTTGTGTCAGGAATAGTGTGGCCAGCAGGAGCAGGAGGTGATCATGCCACTGTACTTGGCACTGGTGAGGCCGCACCTGGAGTACTGTGTTCAGTTATGGGCCCCTCACTACAAGAAGGACATTGAGGTGCTGGAGCATATCCAGAGAAGGGCAATGACGCCAGTGAAGGGTCTAGAGAACGAGTCTTATGAGGAGCAGCTGAAAGAACTGGGATGGTCTAGTGTGGAGAAGAGGAGGCTGAGGGGAAACATTATCACTGTCTACAACTACCTGAAAGGAGGCTGCAGTGAGGCAGGTGTTGGTCTCTTCTCCCAGGTAACTAGTGATAGGATGAGAGGCAATGGCTTCAAGTTTCATCGGGGGAGTTTTAGATTGGGTATTAGGAAAAATGTGTTTATTGAAAGAGTGGTCAGGCATTGGAACAGGCTGCCCAGGGAAACTGTGGAGTCACCATCCCTGGAGGTGTTCAAAAAACGTGTAGATATGACACTTCAGGATATGGTTTAGTAGGCATGGTGGTGTTGGGTTGGTGGTTGGACTTGATGATCTTAGAGGTCTTTTCCAACCTTAACAATTCTATGATTCTATACTATGACTCTATGGAAACCACCAGCTGCTGTTATTGAAACAAGTTGTGGAATAAGCACTTCCATATCTTCCATCTACCTTATAAATAGCAGGAAAATGTTTCATCCCAGTGTTGTCTTTTGTTAGAGTTTTAAACAGTTCCTCTTTGAAACTGTGCTCTATGGACACCATTCAAATGAGTACTGGGCTGTGTCAACAACAGCTGCTGACTTGTTTAAGAGGAAGACAGAGAGTATGCATGTTCCAAATTTTTTCAATTTTTTGTTACAACTTCAGTTTTCCTTGCTGCCACGCTTCTAGAAATCTGGCTACCATAAATAACATTCAGAATATATATTTATAGTTATCAGAAAATAAGATTGCACTTGCAAGGTGACTCTCTTCTACCAACTCGACATCTTTGTTGCATTTCTTTTTGGCACAGATTTCTGGTGCAAGACTGTTGCAGCTTCAGGTTTAATTCCTAAACATGTGAGTAGGACCAACATCAACCTCAGACCTGGGGGTATATCAGTTCTTTCACATTGGCTGGCCTCCTGGCTACACTGCTTGGAAGACTCCACTGTGTTGAAACGAAGGTTCTCTCCAGCGCTTACTCTGCCCGTGTTACCTTAGACAATCCCTGATTAAAAGTATGTAAACAGGGGTAGGGCTAGGACTTCTTTGTTCAAATGCTGTTCCAAGGTCTCTTGTATCTTTGACTTAACTGTAAACTAGCTTCAGTAAAAGACATGATTAAGATTTTCTTTTCAGTGATGTGGTATTTGAAGATGGGGAGGCCTAGAGACCACACAGACAGTATGCTGGATGAGGTTCTGACCACTAGTTTGTTACATACGCATTCATCATAGCGTTGCTTTCAAAGAGAGAAAAAACTCTTCACATTGCATCCTTTCCCTCAGCCAGGGACCCCAAGGGGATGGAGACATCTAAGCTACAAGCTTGATTCAGACACGTGCACTTTACTGAGGGCATCTGAACACACTCCTCTGCTCAAACACCACTTGGTTGTTTAATGCCAGGGTGTGTGTTACTGTCTGCTCTGTGGGGTGGTAACCTCTCCCCATTGAGTTCACAGGGATCCTACATGCCGCACACTTCCTTTTTCTTACCGTACACGGTGGCAGGGCACAGGGCACAAATATCCAGTTTTTCATCCTCTGACACCTAAACTGGAAATGTTTATGGTGTTTTTACAGATCTTGTAATGTGGCTTAATTTTTGCACCTACTGTCAGCAGAATGCTGAACAAGCCTCTGTAAAACCAAAAGGTAGGTATCCTGAACTAGGCACGTTGATGGATACTTCAGAGATTACTTGACCTTAACTTCCTGCATTTCTAAAATTCACTTGCCTTGAGGGCATACTGGGAAGCTTAATTCATTAACTATGTTCATAGAGCAGTATCTTTTGGCTCCTAATTTAAATTCAGTAGCCAATCTTAAGTTCCTAAATCAATATGTAGAGATGTGAACAAAAAACATTTGTCTTTTGAAAGAGTTTGGGTCCATTCATCTCTCAGCAAGAACTCTCCTACTCTCTCTACTTTTAATTGACTCAGTTGAGAATTGGGAATCTAACATCTGACCATTATGATCTAAGTTTGTGTTTGTCAGAGCAAAAATCCAGCCTAAATATTGTGGCTATTATACTTCCCACAACAGTAGCTATCTATGATTAAAGTGTTATTCTCATTAACTTTATTATAAGCCTCTGTAATCAGAAGATACTTCACCAATGAGAACTTTTGGAGACTGTCTCCACTGTGATTAAATAACTTTGGTGCATACTGCAATTACATTTGAGTGAACATAAATACATATACATGAACACTTCAAATGTCCATGCCATATTCTTGCCGCTGCAGTACCATGGAGTAGTTTTATCTCCTCATAAGCCAGAAAGTATGTTGTCTTTTTCTTTCCTTTATTTCCTCCCTGTTTCATGGAGCATCTGTCCATAGTATACTCATATAGGAGGACTGGAAATATTCTGGACCTACATGTCAAGTGTAGCTTCCTCCACCCTTCTTGCCCTCTTCTTTCTTTTTAGATGCCAACTTCATTCCTTTCAACTTCCTTTGAAGCAGATGATGTTTTCAGGTGATGCCACTGGTTTGCCAAGGAAGCCTGCATCACTGAATATAATTTCATTGTCATTCTTCAGGGTTTCTGCCAGCTGCCTAGAGGGATGACAGAGGAACTGTTTCCTTCTTAGGTATAATTTGACTCCTGGGATGCATTACAGGAAGATTTTACTTCTTTCTGTATCAATGCAGATTGCTACAGACAGGCATAGATGATAAGTTGTCTCTCTGCTGGTGAATCTAACTGACATGCTCACATCCTTGAGGAAGGGCGTACGCCCCTCAGATCAGAGTGCTGCAGTCTGGTTTTTGCCTTGGTCTGTAGCATTTTGCACTGCCTGCTTCCTATGAGTATTGGGGGATGTCATATCAAAGCCCTTGGTCTTCTTTAAATACCATACTATAGTGATGGCATTTGGTTTTTTGATTATAAGTCCTGGCGCAGGCTGCTATAAATGTTTTATTGGCCTGTGAAGACAGTTGAAATAAATGTTTTCTCGACCTTTCTATGCTACACATTTATTATACACTTGTTTATAATTGTAAGGAATTGAACTTGTTGAACCAAGTAGTTCAGTCCAATGTTTGTATGTTCACCTTGGTGTGACCAATTCTTTAATTAGCCAAACTCTTTCAATGGATTTTTCAAAGCCTTATGCAACTGATTTCTAATTATTGCTGCACTCCTTTGTGTGTAAAGACTACAACAATCTACTCTCGTCAAAGTTTTAACCACTTGTTGAAGTGGTGAACTTGCAGTACAGTCTGCATTTACATAAGCCACTTGAGCCCAGTTGAGGAAACAATCCCTTTTCAGAGAAGCATTTAAACACATACTCAGGAATAATTGCTTGAGGTGACTGGAATTATGATGGCTGTATTTGCAAGGATTGCCAAGACTGGGATAATGCAGTTAAGGCCTTCTCTTGTTTACAATTAACAGAGCACCAGGTGATTATGTGACTAGTGCTTTGCTCAGATACATCAAAATGTAGGAAACTAATTAAGCCACCAGATTTAGATTTACTGCCTGGGAAGGGGAAATCGCTGCCTTAGAAACCATCCTTACTCCTGGCTGTGATGCAACTGCTCATCTGACTTGCTGAATTTGCAGCACAGCTGGATCTGGCCTAGCCCAGTAGTCACTTCGAGATTCTTTGGTGTTTTAAGACTCATTCTGAGAGAAGATCTCTGAATTACTACAGGTTCTCTAATGCTAAAGGTCCAACAGTTTGGAGAATGGCCTTACTTTTCCCCCATGTGTGATACCATGACAAGTCTCATAGTCTCTCTCATTTCTATTTTCCTCCACTACGAAATATCCTATAACTCTACCCACCACCAAGCTGTGTTAAAAACAAAACAGTTTGTAAGAGTAAAAGCCACTTCTGTTTCTAAATACTCCTACTCTTTCTAGATTGTGAAGGGGAAATAGTAATGAATATAGCAGGATTCATTCTTGTTTTCTGCTAGGACTTTTACACTTGTGTTGACACTTTGTGTTCAGATACTGGGTTGATACTTTGACAATGCCTGCAGTCTCCAGTGGGAGGTCTGAATCCACAGCATTATTAAAATGAGCTGTAGTTCACTTTACCAGAAAACAAATTGTTGAGTAAACAGGGCACAAGGTTACAGGAGCCATCCTAACCTTTTTTACATTCGTTTAGTGCCAAAACCTTGTTCTCAGGAATATCTTTCTCATGCTCCTCTCTTATCTTCCTCTTGAGTGCTCAACAGCAGAAGCCCAGAGTGCAAGTCAGGTTTTAAGCAGATTTCTCAGCAGGGTTTGAAGTCAACGAAGATTCAGAATCGATGGAGCCAAAGCTGTGAAGACCTGCCAAATCTGTTCTTAGCCTAGCTCTGCCAGAGGGATTTATTACCTATCCTTACACCCTGCTTTCCATCTTGCCTTCCTTTGCTTCCCTAAGCAAAAGAATCAAAGTTCTTCATTTACAACTAAGTGAGATATCAGTGGCACTTTGAGTATTATACTGTATGAAGTACTCCATGCACTCCTCAACAAAATAGTTTAGAGAAAAGATCTTGAAAGGCTTTGTATTAAACAAGTGAAGACAAGAGGAACACAACACACTAGAGACACTGATAAACAAACATAGGCTTTATCCGAACATATGTCTATAACTGTTTCCAAATGATTAAAGAATCATGATTTTTTCACTTTGGAAGAATGGAGAAATAAGCAGTGTTTAAATCTTTAAATAGTAAGATCTGTGGTCTCACCGTTTATTGATCCAGGTACTATTTATCTCCTTGTATATTTCAGTGCAACTAAACAAAAATGGTTCCTATTCTATTCTGTTCCTTTTAGGAAAAAAATCAAACATATCCTTCCTGGGAGGAAAGCCAAAATGTTGAAAAGATATGATGAATGAGAGTAGACATTAGCTGAAGTAGGAACACTGAACAAAAAATACAAGGCATCGGCATGGTACTGCTTTTATTACCACTAGAAAATGTGAAGGCTGCCACTTATTAAAGCATAAGCACTTATTTTTTTTCAACTTAATATTCAACTCCATATAAATTGAATGATGGCTATTTTTAATTAAACGCCCACCACTGCCACAACCAGTCCCCAAACAGACAGGCTGGAAACCTCAGAAGGTATCCACAGAGGCTCTTGTTGGTTGGTTCCTGAGATGCACATGGGAGCTGCTCCATATTGGCTTCCAGAGCAGGAAGCCAGCACTTTCCTCTTCCCCATGCAAGCAGAAATCTGCAGTCAAGAGAGGGGTATAGCAAACTTCTCCCCAGTGGAGAAGCACAGTTTGAGTGTCGGCTCCAAAGCACAGTGAAGTTTTTTGGTAATGTTTCCATGGACCTTAAGGTTTCATTTAGTTCTGCAAACATCACGAAACACCCTACCCTGTCCTAGACAGCCATAGCTATGACCTGGGTCCCATGGGAGATTCATCACTCAATAGAGACCAGGTGGGATGTGCCAAAAAGTCTAAGATGGTGCCAAGTACTTATGTTTACACAGTGGGCACTAAGTGAATTACGAGCAGAATCTTGCCACCATCCCTTCACACTGTCTCCTAAAACTTGACCTAGACAATTTGCCATTCCAAATGAAACAGTCAGTCCCTTTCAGTATGCACCAGTAAACTGAATTCGCTCTGTCCTGCTCATAGTTATTTTGGCATGAATCAGTTTCCAGGTGAAGATGCGTAGCTGTGCTGGGGCAATGCCACACCAGGAAAATCAGTCTCCCCAGAAACCCATTTGCACATTTATAGATCCTGGATGTGGCATACATGTGGCCAGTTTGATGTCCAGGAAATGTGAGCTAAGCTCTCTCTGTACTTTACTCCCTGATATTAACATCAGCTATTTCCTGTAAGAGATGCTTGCCTGGAACTGGCATTAAATTCCTGCACACCTTTAGTCTCAGACCTTAAAGTCTGAGCTTGGGTGGTATCTGTTAATATCAAGACTTCTGAAAGGACTTATGTGGGTCTGTAGGCACTCAAATCTCTCACGCTTGCCAAGTGCGCTTTCAGCAGTGTCTGTACCTCCATATCAGCTACAACTGTGCTGGTAATAGCCTGGGTACATTTCCTCACTCTTGCCTTCTGCCTCAGCTCTTTCAAGGAAACACTCATTGCTGCAATTTCATCTGTCATCTTTGTGCAGATAAGACATGTTTTCCACCTTGTACTCTGGGGTGCTGAAAGGGTGAAACATTTCCCCTTTTTGAGAAGTACCTTCACAGCACTGTGCTTAGGCAGATTTCGGCAGGCAGGATGTCCCCATAAGGAAGTCAGTGGAGGACCCCTTTCTTCAAGAACACTGAGAACAGGAGCAGCTAATGAGACTAAACTACTGTGTTTTTTAAGCATGAGACTTTGCTCAAAGATACATACAGATCACAGCTATAAACAGAGCTCTTCCTGAGCTTCTACGTAGCTCAGGGCAGCTCTGCCTCCTCCTCTGAAGTTTTCTCAAAAGAAGTGGCAGTAGATCTATCTGCCCAAGGTGTCCTATTCAATCGGAAAGTGCATAAATCCCAGCATCAAGTGGATAAATTAACCTTCTACCAGTCCGCAGCCTGTTTCTATTAGCACTATATGCAAAAAAAACCAACCACCTGGTGTAGAACTTCTCTTAAGATCAAAACTAGCAACACATATAGCTCAACCCAAGCCAGTAAGAAACATGAAGAGGTTCCCTGGCTTCATCAAAAACCCAGGAGTTGCTCCTGCATACCTGTGCAGGATTATTGAGGTGGCAAACATCTGTGACAGCCATTTTGGCTAATGCATGAGCTGCGGAATCACTATCTGTCAAATCTGTGACCAATGTCGCCTGTGATAGCAGACTCAACCCAGGCACACTTAGCTCACTGTCTGGGATGCATTTAAAGCTCTTTGTTTTCATTATGAGACAAGGATTTGCCAACCCCAGTACTTCTACATACTGACAGCTTAACTGCTGATGTCAGATTTTGCTGAAAAATGAGTTAATTTATGATTGCATGAAATGTTTGTCAAAAAGACAAAACACTTGGATCTGTTGGCAGTATATAAAACTATAAATACTAGAGAACATAGTGACAGCAGCCAACATTTATTAAAATTATGGCCTGTAATGTTTTCAATAACCTCTTCCATTTGTTTATTATTATTTCACATCAGGAGGTTTCTAAAACCACAAGATCCAGGCAGCCAGAGCATGCCTAGCACATAGGTGGACAGCAAGATTCAGCGTGAAGGACTTGGGAGGAACGCAAGTAGAGACTGGAGAGAAGACTGTCATCACATTTAGTCATCCTTAGACTTCTCCATAGGTAAGTCCCACCACTCCTTCTGCCAGAGGTGCTGCTCTTTATCCAGTGACTGATGTCTCTGCCACAGCTACCTGGATAGTCATCATGGAAGAGTAACAACAGCAAAGTAAAAAGCAAGCTGTCTCCCTTGTGACCGTCTGAGGCCACTCTGGAGAAGCGAACCCCTTTGGCTTATTGCAAAGGGTCACAGTGACGACTCCTGATCCATGAGTTCTTCAGGAATCTGGGTGCACTGAACGAGGTGGGGACACTCTCTCTCTCACTCTCTCTCTCTCTCTCTATATATATATATGAAACCAGTTGTTCTTGTTCACTCCCACCCACCTCCTCCTTGCTTTGGATCCTGGATCCCTTCAAGAGGTAGGCTTCTCTTCAGCTGTACTCTTTCCTTGCTATTTATAACACCAATCAGGACTCTACTGTGCCAGTCCTCATACAACTACAGAAGAGGGACCTTGCTGTCGTGAGCCTTACATCTAGAGGCTGGTAGACAAAGGGCAGAAAGAGACTTAGATGTCCAGAGAAGGCACGTAATTCATCTAAGGGTAAATCATGACTGAACTGATCAGAGACCTTAGGTTTCCTGACACAAAAGCTTAGTTCTATATCCACTAATCCTGCCCCTTAGTGGTTTTCTCGCTGCCCTAACCTGTCTTTCATATTCATTCCTACCATATTCTCATGCATACTACTCTTCTTTTACCTATACCTTTCTGTCACTCTTAGGGGAATTTCCTGGACTTCATGCTCTTCTACCTTGTTCTCTGCTTTACTAATCTTTTTTTTCCTGCTACTAGTCCTCAGTGATAATAGCACTGTGACTTTAATTTCCTCACATTTTCTTCAGTGTTTGCATGTCTCAAGCTGCACTCAGCCATGCTGGTCCAGAAAGCAACTAAAGGAAGAACCACCAGTATGAGACCGGCAGACTTCCTGACGGACAGCATGACACAGACACTCCACTGTCAATGCATGAGCCTTCCCACAGCATTTGCTCCAATTTTCCATTCATCTTTGTTTTCAATAGATTGTCCAGTTATTCCTTTAGGGGACTGTATTGCTCAGCACTTAATCATTGTCATTTATGGGCACTTGTATGCCAAAGATACAATCCTCTTTCCACAGAGCATGCAACCTCATCAGGGTTCTCTCAAATCAGGCTCAAGTCAATGTCATGGAGATATTTCCATTGATCATTATCAAGACTTCTACGAATCTGTGTATTTAGTAATATTAAACTCCTCTGTTAATCTGAGCACTGGGAAAAGGTTAAACCGTTATTTTTCTTTCATACTAAAATCTTGAGGTGGAAGCATGAATTCTGGGGAAAGCCTCAGTGGAAGATGTATGCTTCTTTGCCATTTTGATTCTTCAGGCTCAATTCAGTTGCCGAAAAAAAAGTGTATACTGACTTTTGAGATGCCAGTGGCATCCAAGACGGCTGCACAGGTATGCCACAGGACCTACAGGAAAGGCAGTTTCAGGCAGGATGCCTTAGAGACTCTGAAGTGGTCCTAGATGCCTTTAATCAGGCAATTAGATGGTGTCCCCTTTTCTTCTAAGTCCGAAACAGGAGTGTAGTAGGGCACAATTTCAAGCTCAGCTTATCACATTTCCCAGGTGGTTATCTCCTGCATAGCTAACAAGGAACAAACTGGCATGACTGAGACCCCTTCAGCCCTTAGGTTCCCACTTCTGCTGTTGAAGGGAAGGAGTAACAAAGTCTCTCAAAGCACCTTGTCTAATCCATGTAGCCAGCTGGGGTGGAGATCTGAGCAAGGAAAGCCATACATTCTGACAGAATTTTAGGTTTTTCAGGAGAAACTTCAGCCATCATAGATCCTTTTTTTGGCTTGGAGGGAATGGCTAGTCAGATAAACGTCCAATATAAGGATGCGGTCCCTTGATCTTGAAAGCGTGAGCAGTCAGGCAAAGAAACTGCATTAGCCAAAAACAAAGAGAGAGCTGCAGCAGTTAACCTATTCCAGTACTTAGAGGGTCACAGTAACACTAAATACGCTTTCCTATTGGGAGCACTGCCATGAAAGGGCACTCAAGGCAAAATACAGTTTCTAACATTTGCCAGAGACAATCACCTCAGCTGCTATTTGAGGAACCAGGTCGTGGTATTCACCAGTGCAGCTCCCAATAGGTCCTCAGCAGTGTGTCAGTCACTCATGTTTTCAAAAGCATTTGTGATACTAAAAATTTCTCATGAAGTCTAAACATCTCTCTACACAAGCTGCTTTACCAGCAAACTTTCACTTTTCCTGGTGCCTTTACATTGATACAGCAAAGATCTTCAGTCATTATGTCGCAGGACACTGAGGAGGTGGTGGGTTTTGCTGCCAGCAGAAGAGCTGACACTGAGCAATTTTACTGGAGTTTTGCAAATGCAATCGTAAGGAAAGATACTAAGAAGCAAAGAAAATTAGTAAATGCTTTTAATTACATGATTGATTTGTCATGATGTGGCAGGTCAGCCCTGGCTAAGGGCCAAAATTCCACCCAGCTGCTCTCTCCATCTCCTCCAATGGGACGGGGGAGAAAACAGGGTGAGAAACCTCATGTGCTGAAATAAAGACAGGGAGATCACTCACCAGTTACCGCAATGGGCAAAACAGACTGAAACCAAGGAAAATTAATTTAATTTCTCAGCAAAATACCACCTTTCCCCCCACCCCCCACCTTTGCCCCATTCAAGTTTAAGGAGCATTATAAATTTGTTTTAGCTTAAAAATCAGTTATAAGGATATGATACTAGCTGAACAAATTGACGGCAAATTAGGTAACTAGAGGAAATTTACATTTCATGGGTCTTACAGGAGATTCATAACTTGAGGTATTTGAAGACATGTCTGTGGGGCAGGTTTAGTCTCACCTCTTCAAGCTGTCGGCTCAGATAGACACATGAACTCAAGAGGTTTCTGGCTGAGCAGGTATATCAGAGTCACAGAGCTCCTATGGTCTTCAGCAGGTTAAGGTCAGCAAAAGCTGTACAAGCCTAGAGCAAACATGAGTAAGTACAAGATTGCTTCTTAGCCGGGAAATACGCCTGTTGCCATTCACTAACCCCCTGAAGCCCATCACATGGGTATGGCAATGAAGCAAGGCGGGCAACCACTGCACAGCAAGTCCTTCTCTTCTGCGTGTGGACAAGGACTGCTTGAACTAAGCAGCAAGGATCCAACAGAACAGCTCAGCTTGCTTTCCAGAGCAACTGTGAGTCAGAGCCTTAACTGGGTTTCTCCACTCATTGGTTCCTGCTGTACTGCTGGGGTTCAGTTGAGTTGGATGCATGGCAAGTTGCTGAAGTAGTTCTCCAGTGAAGAAAAAGCAAGTTTAACACACTTTGACCGTAGATTTTTGGTTCTCCTTGTACCTGGAAGCCCTGTTTGAAGAGAGGTAATAAGTTGGCAGGACACTTTAATATCATAGTTAGACTAGCTGGACACCATCAGGAAAGATCACAGATGCTGAAATCCCAAGGGAAGAAAAGGTAGCAATGAAGTAAATAACCCAGCAATGTCTCTTTACTCCATCACAGTTCTGAAAAAAGGAAATTAGCTTTGATTGTTTGCAATATCACAACAGAACTGAAACTCAAAGGAAACAACTCTTCTCTGAAATTTATCACAGTGCTCACAAATTCCCCTTCTTGGAAAGGGCAGGCTTCATCTGCCAGCTCTTTTATCTGTCTCCTGTGCAGCCGTAGATGTAAATTATGCTTAAAAATAAAAAAAAAAAAAAAAAGATCTTGAGATCTTGTACCTCAGCCAAGATTCGATGTACTTTTCAACGTCAGCAAATTGGAAAATTTCAGCATAAGTTGGAAGTTGTAATAAACGAGCTCCGAGATCTCTGCATTGGTGAGAAGATTTGTTTTGTCTTTTCTTCTTCTTGGTTGCTTGTGAGTATTATTTTTTCCTGAGCTTTCTTGCCTCTTGCCTTATCGTGTCACAAGCGAAATAAAAAAGCATTTGACGGTGCAGTCTGTTAAGGAACACGGAGACGAGGGCAAACTGACTGCCCAGATGAGGGCATTACAAGCAGATACTTTCCAGTGAAAAAGGTGGGAAAGATCCAGCTGCCTCTGCAGATGCCAGATCCAAAGACTCATTTCCAGACTCTGGAGCCTGGACTACTTGCAGACAAACAGCTGCACTGTGAAGTGGAGTCAAGAGCAGGCATTAAATTACATGAGGCAAACCACAGGAAAAAGGAATGGCTCCCTTCACCCCGTGCACTGACCCTCTCTGTCCAGCCAAGGCCTCCCAAAGGTTCAGTCAGCCACTGTGAGGTTCAGGATGGCAAATTCTAATTTGATGTGTGGTTTATAGTAGGAACCTTGCACTTGGGATAAGTGCTCAGGGTCCCTGCAGAGGGGAAGGAGATTTAGATTTTTCTGAAAAGGATCTATAAAAGTCACGCATGAAAGCCAAGAGCACGCATGTGAGCAAATAGGAAATGCTGAGGACAGATTAATCCCCCTGCGCTTCAGGAGCTAAGTGTCTTAGCACAATATTCACTTAAACCCTTTCCTGAAGATAGGAGCTTCCTTTCAAGGAAGTGCAAGGGTCTGCCTAAGATGTAGGAGATCTGGATGGGAATCACATGTATGAAACCTTTGGGAATGCAAGCCAGGTCAGATCCTGATCGCTTTGCTTCCCTGTCAGCTGTTTTTACTTGATAAGATCTTGTCCCATAACTGTTCCGCTCTTATGCAAGGCGAGCAGCCAGGATTATGGAGTTAACACCAAGCTGGGCAATGCCAAAATCTTCTCAACTGTTTCAGCAAGAAGAGGATGTTATTTTGAAACTGAGGGGAAAAACACACATGAAAAACAAGCTATGGTAATGAATTTTAAGAAGTAATTTAATGCTACTAGTAACAGGGGAGCATAATCTCTCAGACTGATGAACAGTCTAATTAAGACTAATTTATGAATAATAATTCAATCTAAATAGCCTCTGTGTGTATACGTGTGTATGTGTGTTTGTGCAAATAGTGAGTCTGCCTCAGCACTTGGTAATCCTGTGAGTGTTTTGGCAAGGGCGCTAATGAACCATAAAGTACAGAGATCTAGTTGTCTGACAATGCTTCATAATAAGAACAGGAAATGAAGTGTAAAAGAGGGACTGGATATGAATGTATTAAATGTTGTTGGTTTCTTACACTCGTAGAAAAAGAGTGAGCCACCAATGAATTGAATTGAATCAGGCAGCACCAGAGGTGTTTCAGATACACTCTTTGATCCGTCATACTTCTGAAACAAAGAAGGTTTTGTCTTGCATTAGTTTTAAGAATCACACACGAAATTCCTTGTTGCAAGGTTATTAAAAATATTTTTATCTGTCATGAAGAAAAAGCTATGAATTCCCTGAGAGGAGAAATAAGGAAAACTAAATCCCTTCTATCATTTGTTGTAAAGCAATGGTTGCAGACCCAGCATCAAGTTTTTATGTATTTTGGTCTTTTGTTCTTATCTCTTAAACCAGTGTTTCTAAACAGGATTAGATTTATATTGGTAATAACGTGTAGAGCAACATTCTTGGCATATTGCAGAAGGAACCAAAAGAAGAAAACGTAATGTTTTCTTTTCCTTTGTTTTTTTGCAAGGAACACTCATTAAGAACTTTGCTGAGAAATGACATTGGTGTGATCAGTGTCTTTTTTTTCACTCAGGCACAAGATGTATAAGCAGAAGAACATAAATAGCGGTAGAAGAGAAGAAATGCCTACTTTTTATGTAGAACACTGCAGAAAACACTACTACAGTGTTGTGTGCAGTGTTCACGTCCACATTTAAAAAAAAAAAAAAAAGTTAAAAATATAGAAGGGACTTGGCAGAGACCTAAAAGATTTGGTTTGGATCTGGCAACTATACCTTCCTAAAAGATGCCAGGGATATTTGATAGGAAGGTTAAGAGGCTGTGAAATCTTTCTCTGTGGGGGCATCTAACCTGACCTGTGGTGAACAGCCAGATCCCAAAATTGGCCAGCTCAGGAATCAGGCTGGAGAATGTTGTGAAAGCAAGTAATGATTACCATTTGGAGTTGTGGCCTCCATCCATATTCCTTAAGAAACCCCAAGTGAAGAATATCCTGCAGAGTAAAAATGGGAAACCTGGCTTTAATGTAGAGTCACTTCAAGTATTCTAGGACAACTACACAAGGCTGACAGATATGACACAGAGAAACACTGCAAGAGAATGTCTAGGGTGGTGGTGGGAGTCAGGAGAGCCTTCTGTGCAGGTTGGATCAGGACTCATCATTCCTTCTTTCACCCCTGCTTCAGATCAAAATCTGCAACCTTCATTTTGTAAGAACTTGGGACCATTCAGTCCTACCTTCTTCCACACAAATAATGTGCACCTTCTGGTCACCACCCACTTCTGTCCTCCAGCCATCTATCTTCTTCTGACAAGGTGAATTGTGTATTCCCTCCTAAAATGGCTTTCACCCCACCTTCTTGCAAAGTAGCTTCTGGACACACTCAGCTCAGCCACACTCAAGTCCCAGTTCCCTTCACTCTCCCAACATCTGTCCCGCCTCTCCTCACTTCACACCTTCACAGCCATCACAGCACTTTTGCCAAGCTGAGCTTGCTCACAGCGGCACAGGGGTAAAAGCATGTGGAAATGGGGAGGATGTCATGGTTTAATCCCAGCCAGCAGCTAAGCACCACAGAGCCGCTTGCTCACTCCCTTCCAGTGGGATGGGGGAGAGAATCAAAAGGGTAAAAGTGAAAAAACTCATGGGCTGAGATAAAGACAGCTTAACAGATAGACAGACAAAAGCTGTGTGTGCAAGCAAAGCAAAATAAGGAATTCTCTCACCAGTTCCCACCGGCAGGCAGATACTTAGCCATTTCTAGGAAAGCATGGCTTCATCATGTGTAACAGTGACTTGGGAAGACAAACACAATAACTCCAAATGTCCGCACTTCCTCTTTCTTCCCTCCAGCTTTTATTGATGAGCATGACATCATATGGTGTGGGATATCCATTTGGTCAGTTGGGATCAGCTGTCCTAGCAGTGTAATAACTAAAACATTGGTGCGTTACCAACATTGTTTTCACCACAATTCCAAAACATAACAGCATACCAGTTGCTGAAGAAAATTAACTCCGTCAACAGCCGAAACCAGACTAGAATAAGGAGATTTCAGACAAGTAAGTTGTCACAGCTGTTTCATGGGTGTGGAAGAGGAAGAAGATTTGAGGGAGGTAAACAGGAAAAAGAGGCAGTAAAAATACACAAACTACATGGAATTTCATCAGTGAGGGCTACTGCCAAAGGACTTTATATATCTCACAGAGCATGAGATGGACCAGGCCCTTTGCTTGTGACCTAATGCTTGAGAATTGTCAGGCTAAAGAAACATCTGTTAAGCTTTGGCTTTTTTCAAAGGGGTAACTAGGTAGCTTCTCAAGACCTTTTTTGGAATTGTTTTCTATTATTTTGCTTGGAGGTTTGGGTTTTTTTTCAATATCTGAGACTCAGGCAGCTCTATAAAGAGATTCAGACAAATACAACACTCTTATAAAACTGAATTCTTAGTCCTCTATCTAGGGAGTTACTTTCTTATATAAAATCAATTACAACTTTTCTGAAAAACTGATTGACTCTTCCAAGCAATCATAAAGTGAGTTACTCATATTTACTTCATTTCAAGCCACAGTCTGCTTTACAGTTGCAGAAGATGAGAAACAAGGGAAAGGCAGTATTTATCAACTTGCAATGCATTGTTCACATGCAGTATCTCATGGTACTCTGCAGTAGCGTCTAAAAATAGGCCACAAAACGGGTAGAGATATAGTTATATAGATAGACATATATCTCTCTAAAGTTTCAGCAAAAATTATTCTAGCATTTCACACAATGAAGTTAGGGAAAAAGAAGGTGCACCTACATCATTTCTGGTTTCAGACACAGCAAAAGTAGAGAACAGCTGGATGCTGAAGTGCTCATTTTCTGAGGGAAGTGAGAAAGAGGAGTGGTGTGATGAGAAGATGTCGTAGTGAGAGACTTCAGTGGCAAGTGAATGAATACCAGGTTGGAGTTATGTTGGGTAAAGTGAGAGCCAGCTCATACCATACTGGCCCCAGTACAGCACAAATACAGGGAACGCTCAGTATCAGCAATGCCGTGGTGCTCTGCTTTTCCTAAAGGGATGCTGTTATCACTGGGAGGATAAAACAGTTTATAGAAAGGAAATTATTCTGGGGAAATGCTGCTTGAAAGCATCTGCTGTTCTCATAGGGTATTGCTGCCAATAACTGCCTGCTTTATAACCAAGCAAAGGAATTTGGTGAAAACAAGTTTACATAAGGTTTACAAAGGCATATTAAGATGTGAGATGGGAACTCAGTACGATCTACAAAAGAGCCTAAGCAGGGAATTGTAGAGGATTAGGCACGCACCCTCCCTAGGTCCTTTTGCAAGTGCTGTGAGGCACTCTTATCCATCTCTGTATGCAGCAATCCCTTCGGAAACTCACCAAGCTTTAATCATATCCCTTTGAATGAAGTTTGAACCTTGAATTTCAAGTTCCAAGCACAGAAATGAATAATGAGTAGAATTTTCCCTTCACTTTTCAGCTCCTCTCTGAGCCTTCCCTTCCCCTTTCCAGCATCCTCAGTGAGACACAGGTGCTGTACTTGCAGAGCACAAAAAGGCACTTTTTTTGCTGGAGGAAAACAAGCAAAAGTGAGCCATCAAGGCAGGACTGCATGTGTTCACTGATCTGACACATTTTGACTGATCTCTCCTCTTTGTCCCTTGTGCTTCTGTCTCAGCCTTCTCTCTTTGTCCTCAACTTCCATTGAGATCAACAGAAAGTTTTTTATTACAGCCTGTTATTTACAAACAGCAAGCTTGGAGGTTGGAAGACTTAAACATTTTTCCTTAAATTTATGTATCGATTGTGCAAAAAGCAGAGGCCTTAGAAAATTTCAGCAAAATTGCTTCTGCTGTTTGAAGGAATGAGGCAAAGGAAAGAAGCAGATTTAAGGTAATTTAAAACAAATCTAGGTAAGTAAATCTTCCATAGCTTTCAAGCAATTGTTTCACTGTTTTCATGAGGATTCTCTAACATTTTCATGCTCACCTGCATGCCTCACTTATCACCAGTGTCCTGTCTACTCTCTTTGTGCCTGATGAGCTGCAGTTTAAGTGGAATATGTTACACAGAGTCTCTGGATCCTTCTAAAACTCTCAGTATAGCAAGCATGCCCCATTCCAGGTTTTGGAAGAATGGGCCGTATTTTTCCTGAGGTTGCTTCTTTTGGCTATTGGGGCACTTACAGGACTGAAAGCCAGAAGGCTGACACCCAGTAGCCGAGCGGAGCAGAAGGAACAAGGACCAGGCTGTGAGTGGAAATGTGATGAGGAGCCTGAGGAATAGAGGACCACAGGTAGGGGAAAGGAACAGCACTGGGACAAGGTCAGGGCAGAGCCACAGTTCTCAGAACAATAAGTGCAATTCCATGAGCTGTACCATTGCCCTAGGATCCTGCAGCTTGCTGTCTTCATCCTACCGGCACACAAGAAAAAACAAGCAGCCCGCCTACCACAGCATCACAAGCCCCCACAGAACCTGTACAGGGGAACACGTGCTGTTCCTCTGCTGTGCGACCTTCCTAAGGGTGAATCTATCCCCTCTCCTGTGAGACAGAAGACTACTCCAAGAGATATGGCCCGAGGGCTCCTGGCAAATAACAAATTAAGTTCTCAGATTGACAAGTTTAGCTAAGTCTGTAAGAGACACAGACACAATCTTGTGCTGGGAGAGAATGGCAATAAAAAGCAATCTTGCTTTTATATCGCTGAGCAGAAGCAGTAAGCATTTAAAGAAATGCTCAGCCAGCAAACTGAAACAGCAACAGCAGAACACTGTGTTTTTGTCAAAATTCAAACCACCTCCAGGTGTAAATTAACACTAACCAGTTCCTCACCCCATCAGAAATGACAGTGTTGCCATATTTATTGTTTCAGTAAGCTTCAATTGCTGAAACAATGAGCCCTTAAAGCAAGCCAGGCAATTTCAAGATGTGCTGGTTAGAAGTGCATTGGATGTGCAGATGGGTAGTTCTTTGCCTGAACTAATTTTAAAGACCATAAGAATTACTCATCTATGTTTAACACTGCTAGAAAAAAAATCTGTCCAGTATATTTCAGACACAAAGTCAGCAAAGGAAACTGAGGGCCATGGAGAAGGTACTGGGGACTATTTTGTATTCAACTCTGTATTCCAGTCTAATATTTGGTCCCACCTAGTTCAGTGATCAGTGAGAAAAAAATGTATCTTATTTACACTTTGAAAGCTACTTTTACATTATAGTCTCTTTAGGAAAGTCTCAACAGATAAGACAGGTAATTTATGATTGCATTCATGATGGAGAAGGGTAAAAAGAAGCCCTAAAGAATCACATCTTCAATTCCAAAATTGAGAATAAGGATTGATGTCCAAATCTTCTATCTGCAGGTGAACCTCAGTAACTCAGCCTTCACCATGCACTGTTTCCAAGTGAGCTGGTTTGGTCGTATTATCCCGAGAAGCACATGCTTGCCTGAGTACAGGTTTCATGAAAGAGGGTCGCTACATTATGGGGAAAGATAATACCCCCAGCCAGGCGGAGTTCACAGAATCATGGAATGATTGAATATCCCTAGTTGGAAGGGACTCATGAGGATCGTGAAGTCCAACTCCCTACTCTTCACAGGACTACCAAAAATTAAATCATATGACTAAGAGCGCTGTCCAGATGCTCCTTGAACATGACAGGCTGGGTGTCATGACCACTTCCCTGAGGAGACTGTTCCAGCAACAGACAACTCTTTCAGTGAAGAACCATTTCCTAATGTCTGGTCTGAACTTCCCCTGAGGCAGCTTCATTCCATTTCTCCATCTCCTATCACTGGTCACGAGAGAGAGGAGATCAGCACCTCCCCCTCCACTGCCTCCCTACAGGAAGTTGTAGACTGCAATGAGGTCACCCCTCAGCCTTGTCTTCTCCAAGCTGAACAAGCCAAGTGACCTCAGCCACTCCTCGTAAGTCTTGCTCTCGAGACTTTTCACCACCCTGGTCACCTTCCTCTGGACATACTCTAGTAGTCTGATGTCCTTACTGCAGGAAAAGCAAGTGCCTGCCTGGGTCTCCCTCTCACCTTCACCTGAATGGGGATACTGCTTCCTTCCAAAACCCACATCAACTTAATTTTCCTGATATTCTTACCTATTGTAAGGGTCCGGACAATATGAGGTTAAAATGTCTCAAACATTTGTCTAAGGTGCTACTGTGAAGGACAAAGCCTGTGAGTGTTGGACACAGGAGCATTGTACTTATCTTGTGCCGATAAGCACTGGGCTTGAGCAAAGGGCCTGCTCATCCTGGCGCCTGGTGGTCTGATGCTAAATCAACCAAGTGACATCTGGACCAAGGGAGAGACCCTAACAGCCTGATGTTACTCTGGTAAAGCTAAGCAGACCACTCTGCCTCCGTACCCAGCTCCTTTTTTACAGCTAACAAGCCAATAGTCTTGGACAGGAATGAGGTCAAACACAGGTAACTGTGGTGTGGGGATATCGCAACCACCGACTCAATTCAGGAACGAAAAGACTTCCCCCACACACACCTGTAAAGAGCATGTGTGCTAATTTATATCGAAGCAAGGCTAACTTAGCCTATAACAGAAATGGTGGTTATCACCAACTAATTAATTAGCATGAGAAGTGAGAAACTGAGCTAAGGGGAGAGGGCTAGCTACCTATAAAAACTGAGAAAAATCACTGTAAAGGCGGCACTCTCCAGGACCTGGACCCCCCCCTCCATTGGCCGGATCAACGCTGGACCCAGGACTGGTGATATCTTTTTATTTCTTCTTCTTCCTCTTTTTCTCTCTTTTCTTTTCTGTTCCCTCTTACGTTCTTTTCCTTCTCCTCTGAAACTATAAAAGCAAGGTTTATCATAATCGTACTACTGTAGTTTGCTTGTTGTAATCGTACTACCATAGTTTGCTTGTCATAATTGTGCCTCAGTAGTTTGCTTGTCATTATTGTGCATAATTGTGTCTCAGCAGTTTGCCTGTCACAATTGTGCCACAATAAGTTGATTTATCATAATAATGAATAAACCTTGTAAAGTAATATAGGACCTCTGTTGTCGTTTCACCTTAATCCAACCGAGGGGATCGCCAAATCTGAGTCATTCTCGTTAATGGCGTGGGGCATTTAATCACTCTCATTATTGGGGTGTGACATCTATTATGGTTCATCACTATGACTACCAGTGAAGAAAGAGATCTGGAGCACTTTTTAGATGTCATAGATAATACTGGAGTTCTTAGTGAGTGAACAGATTCTGGCTAGGATAGAGTTAATTTTCTTCATAGTAGCTCATATCGTGATATGTTTTGGATTTCTGATGAAAACATTGTTGATAACACAGGGATGTTTTAGCTATTGCTAAGCAGTTCTTACAGTGTCAAGGCCTTTTCTGCTTCTCATGCTGCCCTGCCAGTGAGTAGGCTGGGGTTGCAAGAGAAGTTGAGAGGGGACACAGCTAGGACAGATGAACACAACTGACCTAAGGGATATGTAGTGAGGCACTGGAACTCCCTCCATCCCTGGAAGCGTTCAAGGCCAGGTTGGATGAGGTATTGAGCAACCTGGTCTAGTGGAAGGTGTCACTGCCCCTGGCAGGGGGGTTGGAACTAGATGATCTTTACGGTCCCTTCCAACACAAACCCTTCTATGAGTCTATGATTCTATGATATTCCATATGATGTTGTGCTTGGGAGTGAACGCTGGGCGGAAAAAGAAGTAAGGAGGGACGTTGGGATTTATGGCATTTGTCTTCCCAAGTCACCATTACACATGACAAAGCCCGGCTTTTCTAGAAATGGCTAAACATCTAATGATGGGAAGTACTGAACGAATTCCTTATATTGTTTTGTTTGTGTGTGCAGCTTTTGCTTTACTTATTAAACTGTCTTTATCTGAACCCACATGTTTTCTCATTTTGGCCCTTCCTATTCTCTTCCCCATCCCACTGGAGAAGAATGAATAGTTGTGTGGTGCTTAGCTGTCTGCCACAGTTAATCCACAACAGTGAGTCAAGAAATTTTGCCAAATACTGTTAGGGCATGAACAGTCAAAAAAAACATCAGTGAGATGTAACACATTAGCTAGAATCTGATCTAGGTGGCCAAAAGTTTCATACCTCTGACATAAAATAGTACAGCCAACTCCCTTAAGTAAGTTCAGATAACAAGATATGGCTTCTTTTGAAATATTTCAGCTCACTCCTCCTCCCAGATAAATATATTTTTTCAAATAAATTCTTCCACGTATCTTCAGCACCCATGCTGGATCTGGAATCCTCTGCTGCCTGATTTAGAAACTATTAGGCCTTTAAGAAGGAAGCCAGTAGGCCTGGGTCTCATATCCAAAAGTTGCATTCCTGTGTGAATTCTCCTGCCTCTAGTAGGAGTTACCATGTCCATGACCTTTCTGTCAGAGAGACCATTACTTGCATCTTTTATACTATACACATGGAAAATTGAGATCTGACATCTCAAACCTTCTTTTAGATTTGGTTGAAACTGGCCATCAGGTTAAAACTTACAAGAGATTACGGGATACTGATGAACAAACAGCTAGCATGTCCACACAAATGCATTTCCTACTGATTTCAGTACGAAATCAGACTAAAAATAAAACAAATGTGTCATGATTTCTACCCATTCTCTTCATTCTGGTTTAGAGAAACTGTTTCTGTCAGGACACAGTTAGGAGTTATTATCACTAATATCTAAGATCCCGAGGGTATCATGTAGAGAAGAGTGACTGCAAACATCTGTATTCATCTTCCCTGGAGGCTCAGACTCCCATATAAGTCAACACACAGACCTCAACATATATGATCATATTATTCAGTAGCAGTTCACCAAAATACCAATCCATGGGCTTAATGAGCCATGACTACTGTTCCAGATTTTGTGGAGAGAACAGATATGGGACAGGCACTTCTATTTTTGTTTGCAAACTTCTTCCAGCTTAGATGCATTTTGCCTTGCGATAAAAGCAAATTTGGTTGACTGTGGATGCATAGGGCAGTTGCTGAATGAAGAAAGCATTAGGAGTCAGAGGCATCTAACCTGCTACCAGTACTGCTCTTCTCACAAATAAATGAATCTTTTCTCAGAACATCATGAGCCTAGTTTAAAATAACTGCTTTTAAGAAATGCTGGCCTCTCTGCCCACAGGGGGACCTCCATTCATGCAAACTTTCCTTCATGACAGTGCGTGCTAGCATTATTTGATTTAATCTTCTCCTCTGTCTTTTCAAATGAAGGCAGAGAATATCAAGTCTTTGTTGTTGATTCTGGCAGCTGGGACTTGCTCTAAGAAAAACATCAACTATTATGTGACTAACACTGTATCACAAAACTTCACAGGAATACCAGTGCCACCCTTCCAGCCTGCTTTGTACAAGTAGCCGTACCCTTTTTGAAGGTATTCAGAAGATATCTTTTCTCCCTGTGCCTCCATTTACATGGGCAGTGCCTGTGCCTGCTTCACAGGGCAGTGCAGCCTAACCGCTAGGGTCAGGAGGTAGCATAGACTAGACTGGTGCCAATACACTGTTCGGATAAGAGAGCCGGGAAGATGATTTAATCGTATGGATATAAGTTGTGCCATGCTATCTGCTCTCACAATCAGAGGCTGAAGCACATTTTATCACCAGGGAAGACACAGCTCTTCAGCTCAAATACAGAAAGTGTTCAAGAGGGGACTAAGTATTAGCTTTGCTAAAGCTTTTGATTCGGCAATATTCAGCTTAGATTCATGATTTTCTAAATAAAAAAACCCATAAGTGTGTTCACTATCTTGTCAGAAAGCTGCCAGTCTGAATCTTTACTTTCATAGTCCTCTTGTATTGTGCAGGTTTTGAAAGATCTCTATTGTATCACAACATTACAAGTCACAAGATCTTTCAAGATTTTAAAAATGTATTAGTACTAATCTCTCTCTTTCCCTCTCGGTCTCTCTCCCTCTCCTCACCTGTGCAGTTAGCCAGACGGTAACTAAGGCAACCTGGATTTGTAGCGGGATGTGCAGACTGTAAAATGTTTTATAACTCTCTAACTCATAACATTTCTATAAGAATATGTGGCATAAACAAACCAGGAGTATAAGAGTGACCCATGAATAATACAGCTGTTCTAAGCTTCACCAGGAAAATTCTAATGGGTTAAACAGAATCTCCAAATCTCCCTCCAGATACAGGTCTGACATCTTCCATCTCTAGGGTCTGCCTATATCACATTTTTGGTAATGGCACTCCATTGTGCCTTCAATCCATGAGCTAATCTCCAGCTAGCTTATTTCCAAAATTCTAATTTAACTGTGTCAGGCAAGTGTCCTTGAAGGAATCAAATCTGCTTGCCATAAAAATTAAAACCCATAAAATCTGGGATTTCATGCCACTCTTACCTAGTTATTGGACAAGACTTTCCCCAACAGCTAGTTTGAAGTCTGATGTCTTGGATGGTAGTAACGCTAGAAAATAGAGGTGGGAGCTGTGTTAGCTGAGGAAGCCTTTCCTGAAGGGATCCATACAATGGTGGAAAATATGGATAAAATGGGTGTCACAAGCAGAATAGGTAGTTCCCATGCTCGAAGTCAGTGGAGTATATATCCTGTTAATACCACAAGGGCAGTGCCCAAAGTAAAGGAAGACAAATTCATTTCAGGAGCCACCTGAGGGAAAAAAAACATTCTGTTCCTCTCCTCCTCAGTGCAACTTTTTTGAGACTTGTTTCAATATGTCTTATGTGCCACAACCAGAGGAACAAAGCATGTTGTTTCCATTATGTGTCTGGACAGTGTCAGCCTAGAACTAGAAACGCTTGTCTTCTTTTCAGATTGTGAAAGAAAAGACTCAAAAGCAGGTAGAGAACTGCCTGGGAAAGGTTACTCAAGGTTGTCCAGATTTGAAGAAGGGTATTGCTTTACAGCAAAATATTGCAATGTACTCGCAAGCTAATCCATTGTCTGTCTGAAGCCTAGGCGCTCACTGAGCTAAACTCAGCTGTGTCAGCAGGTGACTGCACTCAGTAATGTGATGGGACCCTGATCTCCTGCCGAGCAGGTCCTTACTCAGTACGAGGCTGCCTGGACACAGCAAGGCATAGATTTAACCCAAATCTCCCTATCTACCTCAAGCATTCTTCATCTGCCTCCTCCTGCCTCATATTGCTCTCCCTCTGCTTCATATTTGCAGGGTCTTCATAGCCAAACAAATTTGGTGTTGCCTTCCAACGCTAAACATTGCTTTCTTTTCACAATGCAGTTTTTGTATTTCCCCGTCCTGGAGCAAATACTTCTGAGAACTGCAATCTGTGCAGTGCTAGGGCATGGCTGTGTAGCCAGACGTAGCCACAATTTATTTGCTGCGCTTCCAGATTCTTCACAGGGTCACTGTTATTATCACAGGAACTTGTAAGCCAGCAAGGGCCAGTTACCAGCAACACCCCATCAGCTACGCTTTCCTTCTCAGGGACTGTGCCACCCACCTGCTGACAGCAAGAGCTGGTGCAGAGCATCAGGACACCAGCATGCTGAGGTGGTCTTCCAAATGCTTGTCTACTGTACTAACAACAATGCATTTATGGAAGTCTCCCATTAATGTATGAGATCATCTTGCTGAAAATACTGAAAAAAAAACTGTAATAGGGAAGCCTCTTATTTTAATGAGTGTGATTATCCTTCCTATTCAAAAATCCCTTGGCCAAAGCTCGTTTGCAGAGTTGTCTGAGCTGTATAAGGCTTTGAACTCTGAGACATCAATGTCACCAATGGTTTGATGACGAAGGTTGCTGCTGTGATGCTCTGTGAACCAGGGAAATAAAACTCCTGGGATCAGGCACAGAAACGAAGCTGTAGAAGTTGCTTGAGAAATGGAGCAGTCAGTGGTGTAATGACTTGAAAGCTAGGGGATCATACGAGTGATGATGTCTGTGCTACACACAAGGAATTCAATCCCTTCTCTCAAATAAGGGCCCTTGACAGATTATAACACCCCATTCTGGATGGGGAGATACTGTGTGTCTGATGTCTAGACTTTTACTGAAGTCCGGGATTATGAACTCTGAGTCATTTAGCCCACTTTAGATAAGTATCACTTTCAAATCGGATTATAATTTGCAAAGGCACAACATGTTCAGGGAAAAACTGTGTCAGACACCAAGATAAGGATTCTAGGAGGCTCCGCTGCATGGTAGCGTTGCAGACAAGGAACCAGAGTATTGGGAACATCGTAGTAACACATGCAATGACAAAAGAGGCCTTTTTTAATTCAGCTTGAGACAAAGGTGATTTATCAGACTTCCCAAGGCAATTGCCACAGAGAACAGGGGAAGACTGTGCAACGTGCAGCTGTTTCTAGTTGCTTGTGGTGCTTTGGCACACGTATACATTATTAATGTTGCTATTGTTAAGTCTTGTTTTCCCTTGTGTTGTGTGAGAAGCTGCGACTTTCACCACTGTGCCAGTGACCATCCTTTGAACGTATTTTCATTTCCCTTTTTCCCACGTGATGCATTTGTCTACGTCCAGCAAAACAAACAAACAGAAGAGCTGCCAGCTCTGACTCAGAGGGGTGCTGGATGCCACAGGCAGCTTCCCAGAGGAGGCGAGTGTGATGGTTTCTCTAGCACAGCATGCAGACATTCTCAGGCATGCTTTGCCAGCTTCACAGAAAATCTGGAATTTAGATGAAGGAGATGCAGGTCTCCCTGTTGCCCCTGCTTCTCTCAGACATCGATGGAGTGAGTCAGTGATGAGCTGCTGCTGCTGCGTCATCACTGCAATCATTGGGGAGAAGCCCTAGTCACAGCAAAAAGCTTAAGCCATCAAGTTACTCCTCACCAGAGTGCTGAGGTGGGCAGGGGAGGATGACATTCAGCAGTGGACTCAGAAGGAATTCCCTAGTAGGATTAAGCTGCTTTGAAGAAGAGGCCTCTCCTTCCCCAGAGTCCCTCCTCTGCCAAGCTTTGCGTTGACCTCCAAGAGGCTGAAGTCATCCACAGCCTGAAAAGAAAGGAGAGCTCTGGCTACAATATTTTAGCCCTTGATGTCATTGTAAAAAAGGATGAAAGTGCACATTCTCACAACTGTGGTTCAGTTTCATGTCCACCTAGATGTGCAGACACAGGAAGATATTGGAACATTTGTACCCAGCTATTGGCTCTGCCATAGCTTTCAGTGAATTGGTTAAACCACTGACATCCAGTTTTACTCCTATCCATGCCCGCATGTCAAGGCATTGCTTAGGCATCATCAACGTACTGAAAGCCACTGATCAGGCCTCACCAAACCTATGTACCTTGGGAACACAAGTTTCCTCTAGAGACATGCTCAGAAAACCCCAGTGTTTGTCTGCCAACTTTAACTGATGAACCATTCACAGAGCTAGCCCAAATCAAGACTATGGAGAAGGTGTCTGATACCAGATTTGTCCTGCTTATCCTATCAGTAGGTCTGAATTCTGGGTATGACATTTGCACTTTGAAAGTCTTATGGTACAGGAACACAGGTGAATGCTTAGGGGCTTGTGGTGTGTGGGAAAAGATACAGAAGAGGGACATACTGTTGGAATCATCTGTATCTTTTTAAATTCCATATAGTTATTCTGTGGAGCAGAAGACTTTAGGTGGTCTCTTGTGTTCCTAAGAGAAAATGCTGAAGGGATTATTATCTGACTCAGTTTTTTCTTTATTTGAACCTGGATTGTTTCTCCTTGACCCGTGTTATATATTCTATTTTACTCTGGCACCTGCACTTCTCTATTGAATTTTTCAAGGATCCACCATTTCTCTTGATTGATGAGATGAGAGAGAGTGACAAGCCTGACTAATCACTGTGTATCTCAGACTATGACATCAAACGTTCAAAAAGGTCAAGGAGAAGCTGCCATGAGACTCATGGTCCCTTAAGAATAATTTTGACATGGAAGCTGAATTTATATTAGCCAGCCCCACTCACGGCAGCACAAATTGCTGTCTATATCTGGAAAGGGGGGGTATCACGGCCTTCTGCTCCACCAGCAAGATCAGGGCCCAGAAGCACAGATCCACCGTACTCAGTGTTTCTTCCTACTGTCCCTGAATAAAAACCCCTCCTGTTCCAGTTTGCTGTCTAAAGCCAGTTTCTCGTACAGGGGCATCGCAGTCCTGAAGTTTCCTGGGCCATCATAGCTGAAGAAGAAGACACAGTGGGGCTTGCTGTGGCACAGTTTCACCTCTAATGTAAGGGAAGCACTAATCCTTAGCATTGGGGTAGCACGAGGATTCATTACCTCATGTTTATATAGAGCTAAGTATTAATTATTAAGTCAGGCTGCCACTGAAGGGAACAAAAGGCCTTGGCTTTCTGAATAATAGGGTAAGTACTTCTTGGAAGACTCCCACAGCCTATTTGACAGATGTGCAGTGTGATATGGCATGTAGGAAACGGCAACCATGTTTCCTTTAAGTCACATAACTAATTAAAATCATGATTTGGCTCAAGCTTCACCAAATAGTGGGGTGCCTTGGAAGGAAAACTGCATAGCTTTCTGAACAGCTGAAGCTCTGAAGATGAGGATTTACTGATGAAAACGATGAAGACAACATCACTAGTAATCAATGGTGTGTGTTTTCTTTCAGCAGATATCTTTCTGAGTTAAAAGGAGAGGGAGATGCACAAAGAAGTGAACATTTCCCTTTTACGAACACTTACTGTGTCAACTGTACAGCAGCAGCCAAAATCCAGATAAAATCAGGACTCACAGAACCACAGAATCACAGAATGGTAGGGGTTGAAAGGGACCTCTGTGGATCATCTAGTCCAAGTCTCCTGCCGAAACAGGGTCACCTAGAGCAGGCTGCAAGATGAACAAGTTATTAAGCAGTAAAGTAAAAGACAGCCCCTGCTTAGTAAGAAAGGTAAATGTCTTCTACTCTGTAGACGAGAAGAGTAGGGAGCACAGGCCATGGCTGCACATTTCCATTTGCTTCACAGATGCTTGGTAACTTCATTGGTGGATGCAACCCTGTCATGACCAAGCATAAACCATTATGCTAAAAGACGGTTTATTTTCTAAAGAAAATCCCAAGTAACAGAAACAACAGGTACTGTGCCATACCAATAGCCACCCTTTCTGCTCAGTTCTGTGGTTATCTTCTTTAAACTGGAAACAATAAGTGTCAGGGGCCAGACAAATATTGACCTGGCTATTACAGAATCACAGAATAGTATGGGTTGGAAGGGACCTCTGTGGGTAATCTAGTCCAACCCCCCTGCTGAAGCAGGGTCACCTACAGCAAGCTGCACAGGACCTTGTCCAGGCGGGCCTTGAATATCTCTAGAGAAGGAGACTCCACAACCTCCCTGGGCAGCCTGTTCCAGTGCTCCGTCACCCTCAGAGGGAAGAAGTTCTTCCTCATGTTCAGACAGAACTCCCTGTGCCTCAGTTTGTGCCCATTGCCCCTTGTCCTGTTGCTGGGCACCAATGAAAAGAGTTTGGCCCCATCCTCCTGACACCCACCCTTCAGACATTTATAAGCATTTATTAGGTCCCCTCGCAACCTTCTCTTCTTCAGGCTGAACAAGCCCAGCTCCCTCAGCCTCTCCTGGTAGGGGAGATGTTCCAGTCCCCTCATCATCCTCGTAGCCCTCCGCTGGACTCTCTCCAATAGCTCTTCATCTTTCTTGAAGTGGGGAGCCCAGAACTGGACAGAGTACTCCAGATGAGGCCTCACTAGGGCCGTGTAGAGGGGAAGGAGAACCTCCCTCGTCCTGCTGGCCACACTCTTCTGATGCACCCCAGGATCCCATTGGCTTTCTTGGCAGCCAGGGCACACTGCTGGCTCATGGTTAACCTGTCGTCCACCAGGATACCCAGGTCCCTCTCTGCAGAGCTGCTC
>Ga0065711_1026202_pt1 | contig 94759 bp, 45 predicted proteins | sample Hoacrofraction12_FD_59098 | JGI IMG/M metagenome (GOLD analysis project Ga0065711, IMG submission 59098) | Hoatzin crop microbial communities from Cojedes, Venezuela - Epithelial fraction 12 v2 (version 2) | ecosystem: Host-associated > Birds > Digestive system > Esophagus > Crop | place...
TTTAAAGCATGAATTTGTTTAAAACTAACAGATTTCAGATTCTTTTCTATTTACATTCTGGTTTTCACAACTGGATTTCATGCATGCAAACTTTTTTCTCAACTAGAAGGCTCTCACTCTCTTTTTCTTTTACTTTTTTTGAGTAAGGGAAGAGATATTTTCCTTAGCTAAAGGTGTAAGAGAAACAATTTGGCCAAACACAAATGTCTCCTGATAAAACTCTCTCTCTATCTATATAAGCATATAAAAAATTTGGAAAGTATGTCTACACGTCTCTCATGATGCTTTATCTATTTTATATCTGTGGTTTCATTTGTCATGTACATTTAAAAATCAGAAAGCTCAAGGGTTCTTAGTGCTATTACTCTTCCAGAGAAAGTATTGCATGACATTCTTCATAGCTGTAAAACTTGTATTAAAGACTGGCAGTGTTTAGAGAACACAATGTATTTATTACACAACAGTGCTCTTTATATAATTTGTCCTTTGTCCTAAAGATAAAACTAGGCTAAATTTAATATGATTTGAATGTAGACAGGTGTTAAGAGATAACCACATTTTGTAATTGGATGTTAGACAACAGACCATGCATTTCGTTTAGTTTGGAAGCAAAAACACCTGTCACTCAGCATTACACTCCAAGAACATTAATTTCCACTTTTTAAAACTCTTTCTAAAGCATAAAGAAGGTCAGATTCTTCTCTTACTTCCTGACTTAGAAGCACAAAGCATTGTTAATTTGACTGGCTGAGAAAGTGGGTAAAAAGACGCTAATTCATCAGTCATTCTGGACTGCTATTGCATATAATGGTGACTACTCCTGCTGTTTTATGAGGATCACAACATTGTAACTACATCTCCCACCATCTGCCTTATGCAGTGAAATACACAGTAACATACAGATGAGAAAAATGAAGCCCATAATTGAAAGAACTGAAGATTTTGAGCTTTTAAAAATTTTAACAGTAGATATCTGTTCTCTCATTTCTATTCTGGTAGATAACTCTGAAACTGTTATTCTTAAATTCTCTTCTAACAAGATATAGGATCAAAAATATAGTTTTGATTAGCAAAAATATTTAAAATTATTGTAGATAACAAATGAATCCACCACAGAAAATGTATAGAGCTGTCTTTCATTGTGTGAATTCATCCTCTGCTGAAGGACCTGAAGACTTGTCATTTTTTGATCCCCATGTAGATTACATCATATTTCAGTGTAAAAATTAGAGATAGAAAGAGTTGATTCTTTTACCCTCAATGGAGTAACTCCTTTCCAAAAGATTGCTTAACTGCATCATCCTCAAAGGTACAAAGACAGTCTAAAATGGAAAGGCAGGAGTCCTGTTGTAAAAGTTGCCATTATATGGTTAAAATCTAAAGAGTGCTATAGAATTGTTGTTCTGTGTTGTTCTGCTGTGATAGATCAAATAATATAGTTGTTCATCTTATTATCAGGAAACTTCAAGTCACACCTCACTACCAAGAGTTCCAGATGCAGCCTGAGTTAATAAAATGCTTGCATAAAATTATAATTGAAAAATTAATATAATCTGATTTGATCACTGACTATAGAGTCTGAAAATCCTTACATTAAAATTAATGACATATCAACACTTCGCACAGGGAGGAGGCAGAGAACCAAGAGATGCTGAAATTGTTGTTTGACCTGCTACAGCTGAAGCCTTTAACAACTGTCTGATTAAGATGAAGCAAGCATTAATTCTTGAAAAAAAAATATTCTTCTCACTAACTGACTGCACATCCTTTATTAACAATCCCACCACACTAGGAAAGTGCAAACTAACCTACTTTTGATTTTAAAAAACCCAAAACAAGCAACCCTTCTCCATCAGATTGTCAAATGAGTGGCTATTTGGTGATTTAATAGGAAGGGTTGACAAAGAGCTGTTTAGCATGCTTCTACAGATAGCTCAAAGAAGACTACAGGTGGCTAAATATTACTAGCAAGAATATTATGTATGCTTCTAAACACATCAGCTGTCAAAAGTACATTGACAAATCAGAATGTATTTGGGTAAGGCCCTAACAATCTAAATTCACTGGAATGACTCCAAATGTAACTTGATCAGATGGTGACTAATGATATCTTTAACATCTACAACTATTTGTAGGACACAGACTGAACCATTTACAGCTAGTTTAAGGAGTGAATTAATGAAACTTCAGATCAGGAAAATGTAGGTAGAACATCAGGAATCCCCCGTTAAGGGTATCCTTACCTAGTGTAATGAGGTCTTTTATATTATTAAGTATACTACAAAGGGAAAACACAAAGTCTAGAGAACATGAAAGAGAAAAACAGGGCCTGATACTGCTTTCTATTAAAAGGCAATGGATTACCTTCAAAGAAAATTTTCTGTCCCTGGTAGTCAGGGGCAAATGTCTTCTGTACAGTAGAAATACGCACTTTTAGTGGAGGATTGAAATATTATTCGTGTACAACAGTCTACATTATTGTAATGTAATGCGTGCATTACACTTAGTCAAAAATAGCTGTAGCTTGGTTTCGGTCTTTCTTGAGTTTGGGATTTCCTGAATTTTGAGAATAATAAAAATACCTCATCAGATCATCAAATTACCTGCTTAGCTGCTGCAGCCAGTTAAACTCTCCTCATGAAGAAAATTACTCTTACAAATCACCACAAGGAGTCACTGACTGAACCTGTATGGTAGATGTTATACACTGAATATGGTGTTGACAATGTTCAGGACAAGTTTGGACCACTGTCCTTTTCTCCTTTGTGAAAAAGACATCAGGAAGACACGCTAACACATCTTTGACAGATTTTGTAGAAATAAAAATTGAATTATGTGGAAACAGAAATATCATTCATTCATCACCTGGAGGTTTGGGAATGAAGCTTGTCTTTTTGAAACTAGTTGCCAGGAAAAAAAATTGATGTAATTTTTTTTTTATATAGTGTTCACTAGAAAAAGTCAGCTTTTTAACCTAAGAATAAGTATGGGGTAGGACAATATTTTTCTAAACTCTACCTCATGCACAACTGAGGCACAGTAGTTTGAAGTGATTCTCTGAATGTTTTGCATTGACCAAGCACAACTGAATTCCTTCCAGTTGCCTGAAAATCCATCACCAGATTTATGTTACTGGGGCTCAGTGATCCTCCTAGCTATTCTCTTTTGTGGATTAACTGTTGAAGGGCAGAGCAGCTTAGAAGTTGAAATTCCAGTTGATCAGGAGAGGAGAAAGGGCACAGCTTAGCAATGCCACGCTCTTTCCTCCCAACAGCTCCTGTGCTTTCAGACGCTCATTGAGGTGTTACTTAGATGGTTAAAGAGAAGACAATGTAAGACATGTCAAGGACAAATAAGAGCTCCTGAGAAGCAAAGATTCTTTCAACTTCTTTCATGGCAGGTCACTACAGCTGACCCTGGGGGTTGTAGATCTGCCTTCACCATTACTGTCACTCTGTGGTCTGGCCTCTGAGAGAGTCCACAGAGCAAAGGAGTTTGGAGATCCAGAAATCAAAGCCTCTCCTCCAAACTGTTCCTCAACCTGTGCTCACCTGTGCCTTTGCCATCCATGTCTTATGCCTGTGGTTGGCACATGCAGCAAATTCCCTTGTGTTGCATTTCATTCATATATTAGGAAATTTTCTTCCAGAGAAAGATGTATTCCCTTTCTTGTTTCTTTGTAATCATCCTAAAAAGTTTTTGATCTCATGTTGTGCTATTCCAGGGATTTTTCCTACCAGTACTAAACAACAGTATTTCAACAGTCACCCTCTCAGCACTTCCCACCAAAGTGGGAGGATTGACATCTGTGCTGGTTTTGGCTGGCATAGAGTTAATTTTCTTCATAGAAGCTAGTATGGGGCTATGTTTTGGATTTGTGCCGAGAACTGTGTGGATAATATAGAAATACTTTCATTCTAGGTGAGCAGTGCTTACACATAGCCAAGGTCTTTTCTGCTTCTCACACCACCCCACCAGCTGGGGATGCACAAGAGGATGGGAGGGGACACAGCTGGGACAGCTGACCCCAGCTGACCAAAGGGATATTCTATACCATGTGATGTTGTGGTCAGCATATAAAGCTGGGGGAAGAAGAAGGAAGAGGAGGATATTCAGAGTGATGGTGTTTGTCTTCCTAAGTAAACTTTATGTGTGGTGGAGCCCTGCTTTCCTGGAGATGGCTGAACTGCTGCCTGCCAATGAGAAGTGGTGAATGAATTCCTTCATTTTCTTTGCTTATGTGAGTGGCTTTTGTTCTACCTATTAAAGTGTCTTTATCTCAGCCTAGGAGTTTTCTCACTTTTACTCTTCTAAGTCTTCCCCTCATTCTGCTGCAGAGGGAGCGAGTGTGCGGCTGTGTGGGGCTTGGTTGCTGGCTAGGGTTAAACCAGGACAGCATCCCTAGCCACAGTCTCTGGGGGACACAGTGGAATGAGGTAAGGGCAAGATATAACGCATGCCTCCTTCATGTCATGCTCGCTGAAGGGTATTTTTTTTGGTGTGAGGGGAATTTTTTGTTCCTGTTCTTGGAATGGGACAGTTGGGAGATGTGAAGACAGCAGCCATGCTCTCTTACTGGTGCACTCAAGTCTGTGAGACAAATTGTACAGTACGACTTACTAGTTTGGCCATGGTTCTGAAATAATGCAGCTGTATGGTACCGGGAATGATGCTGGTAAGCTTAGAAGGGGAGAAGAACAAGCCCACATGTACGAACCAGTAGTCTGGCCGTAAAACAGTGTGTAGACATCTGTTTTTTTTTTTTTTTTTAAAAAAAAAGCTATGCAAAAGTCCTAATAGTGTATCAGAGACAACTAAGGAATAGGAAGTGCCTAACAATCATTGCTATTTGAGTCAGAAATTCACTTGGGAATTGGTTAAATTCCATCCTCCCTGCATAATCTGAATTTTAAGATGATAATTTTGAATTATTATCAGCTCACAAATCTTGAAGAAATAAGGAAAGGTAAGAGTGGCACTACACTTCCACTTCTACTCTGCTATAGTTAAAAGGAGAAGGAAACCCAGTGATTTTTACACCACCCTCACTCCCTATGAATAGGAATCAAAAGACAAAATTTGAAGGAAGTAGGTTTAGGAGACTTACTTGTGTTACCTATGTAAAATTACAGTCAAACCTTAATGTGTTCTAATTATGGTATAGGAGTGAATTTTTTACAGAGACCTTTGATCCAACCTGTTTTGTGGTGAGCAAAGTTCAGTTGCTGTTAGGTGGACCCACATTTTTCCATTAGCATTTCATTATTCTTTCAAACTCAGTCACAGTGAATGTTCACTGGCCGTTTCCCTGAGGTCAGTATAACTATCTAAGTGAATTGCATATGCAAATTTTGGATATAATGAACTGCAGATTCAACATAATAGCCACAAATCAGGAAGCCATTTTGAACAATCTGAGCAGTAAAAGTGTAAGGATAGTCATCTGCATTGACAGATGTATGAACCAGAAAAAAAGATTGCCACAGAAAGCAACAACATAGCTTAATATTACATAATTTTTCATTTCATACTAACCTTGTTTTCCCTGCTCTTTATCTCCTTTTGTCGTGTGTTAACATCATGCAAAATTTTACCGCAAGAATATCAACATCATAATAATTTTTTAAAGTGTGTCCCATCAGCAGACAACTAAAATTTAGCCAAAAGAAAACTAATGGAGTCAGGCCACAGGAATAAAATTTGCTTTAAGGCCCATTAGCTTTATCCTCTGGGAAAGAGAAAAAAAATTCCCACCTGACCAAGTGCAGTTAAAAATCAACAGCTATCAATACTTTATGCCTGAAACAAGAATATGGTCATCACCCTAACCCTCTGGTGAAATGAAAGCAGCAAAATCTTACATTTTCTATTTGGTTTTTCTCTTTATCTTACATTAGTGCTGCCTGAGCTGAAATGCTTAGCTCTGAAGTTTGAGAATGTCACCTGTATTAGCAGAAAATGAGCAGGTCAGTATTTTGAGTCAGTAACATCATAATTACTCACCTTTTAGAAACCACTTTTTAACTCAAGATGTTAAGGCACGTTACAGAAGTAACGACTACTAGTTCCTCCGTACAGGTGGGAAAATAAGAAATGTGCCATGGCGAGTGACTAGCTGAAGCCATTTAGCAAACCAATGTTGAAATTGGGATCACAAACTCCTCATGAGTGATTCTCTGAGCATTGACAGGACTGAGATGAATTACAAGGATTTATGGTGCCTGCAGATATATATTTGTGTTGACTAGCTTGGAGGATACAGTTTATAAATTTGTATGGAGGTAAAGCAATCACTTGTTCTGGATTTATACTGTAGTAAGGTCTTTCTTCTTCCTAGAATGTATCAGTAGTTCTCCTTATTGTCTGCCAATCCTCATCCATTAATAAATAACTGGTAAAGCTCCACAGGTCACAACACATATCTGTTTATCATGAGGACATATGTGTGAACCACAGCACAGTTATTGCCTTAAAACACACCTGTGAGGAAAAGAATCAGATCTCATTTTGCACTGACAATGAAATAATCAGAGAACAGAGTAGTCACTGATATTGCAATCATCAGATCATTAAAATAAGCTGCAAGTTAAGGGTTGTATTCTGCTGAGTCAGCCTGAGCTGTCTACAACTTATCTAAACTTGATCAGTTCTCTGTGCTATTCTTAAGTCATTAGAAAGAGATAGGCAGATGCTGGGAACAATCCATGACTCCTATCTTGCACACTTTTTTTTTAATGTGGAAATAAACATCCTCTGGAGGTACCTCTCTCTCTTGACAACAGAGGACAAGTATGCAACGAATTTAGAAGATATGTAAATATACATGGCTAAAATTTGTGAGGAAAGTCCTACACTAGTTAAAATATTCCATCATCTAGACTGTTTAGGTGTCTCTCATAGATTGCTACACTCTCAGATAAATCCTACTTTTAGTAGTCTATGATCCCACCTTAAACCAATAATTGTCTCCTATTTTACTTTTTCACTTTGTTAGTTATAAGCTTCCCCCTGCTTTCTGTTGCCTCTTGACTAATAACGAGATTGTAATCTTTCCCAGGGCTGGGAGCACTCTGCCATTGCGTCTCTTCAAGAGCCCTGTACTGAAACTGTGAGTGTTCCCGCAAAACCACAAAACAGAAAGACAAGGAAAATCATATTAGCATATCATGTTATTAATTATGAGAGGTACAATAAATATTCATTTTAATGTTATCTCACCTTATTATATAACAAAACAATTCATAATGTCTCAACAACAACAGATTCTGAGCCAGTATGGCAAGTCTCTTACACATGTTCTCAGTTCAGATTATGGAAAGCAAGTGTTTAAATGTCTTGCTAAATCAATGCTTCAAAGTTATGGGCATTTCCTAGCCCAATAAAGGCCACTAATATAATAACATATTCTTACAGAAGTATTTTGCAAATGGCTTCATAAGCTATATTAAACACTGTCTACACAACATTTATGCTCAAAATTGCTCTACTAATTGTTGGAAATAATAATGAAGTTTATATCAATGATAAAAAAGTCTACTTGAATATTTGCAAACACAAGAAAGGCTAGAGAATATTTTGCTTACAAGAAGAATAATATGGGTTTTTTTTTCCTCTGAACACTGAAATGGAAAGAAAACCAGACCTATTAATCAGTACTAAACAGTTTGTGCAAGAGATTTCACAGTCTGTCTGGGACAAAGAAACAAAAGGAAAATTGCCACTTTATTCATTGTAATTCAGTGTTTCTTTAACTTTTCATTTTTAAGAATTTTTTTTAGGTCAATCCAGAGAGCCAAAGTCAATTTAACAGTCTGTGAACTAATTTTGTGTGTGGAGAGACAAATTTGTGGTTAACCATAAAATCCATGTGATAGCAAACAGAAAATAATGATCTATTTTTTTTTTCTTTAAAGAAATTTGAGGGCATGACTATTTTAAAGAGTTTGTCTTGTTCCTAACAGCGTTCTAACTCTGGCATAACTGGGAACCGCATGTGCCTTAATTCCACCAGTCGATACTATGCACTGTTCCACTGCCTGTTATTACGCACAGTAACACTTTGAACTTTCACTTGCCTATATTTATTCAACAGATGGCAGAGCCTGTGAGAGGATCAAACATCTTCCTGACAAGAGAGCAGCTCATTTTGTGCGAGGAAACTGCCAGGTATCTTTAGTGGATGGTAAACAAACTGATGGCCTCGTTCTTTTCCCAGGAGGAATTAGCTGCATGCAGCAGCCACAAAGAGGGCAGAGAGGCATGAGCTGCCGAATCCTGCAAGCCTTAATTCAGTGTCTGGCGAGGAGACACTGAATGTACCTTGCAGTAGGGTGCAAATTTATGCTAAGATGAGAAGTTCACCCTCGAACTGAAGTATCTGGATAATAAACACTTATGGAAATATACTCTTAAATGTAATAGAGACTGAGAATCTTCCTGCAGTTTTCTATGTGAGCCTGTATGTTTAGAGTCTTTGTTTAAATAGCTTTTAAAACAACTTCAGCATGGCTTTATGCTGTTATCAGAAGGTGAATGCTAAATACTAAGAGCTACAGCTGTCCTCTGTATTCATAACATCTGCTTTGAGGTAGCATTAAGAAGCACCATCAGAAACCATTACTGGAATTCGACAGTTTTAACTGTACAGTATTTGTTATAGAAGCTTCTCTCCATCAGAGCGTATTGTTTTCATTTCTGACAGTTTCTCTAGGACATTTCATAATAGATAATACCCCAGCATGAACTTATCGCCAAAATTTTCAAAAGACAGCAGACCTAGCTCTGTAGTTTCTTGTTCCAGCTTTAAAGTAGGGTAGCACAGAATCCACTGATTTACACCTCATAAAAAATGTTTCAAGTTGAGTGAAATAACGCTGAAAATACAAGAATATGAATTACTGGAACCAGTACGAGATGGTGGAACACAGAAGCAGGGTAAAGTCTGACAGGAAGTCCTTTATAACAGCAACAGAGACTGATTTCTGAAGTGCCCTTGGAAACAGAAATATGTGCACAGTTGCCCAGGTGACAAAATCCAAGTACATGGTGTCTACTTTGAACGAAACAACGGATACCGCCTGTTCATTGTGGAGTGGCTAGCATTAGGGATGCTAAGAGCTATCGCTGTAAATGAACATAAGAAACAAAGCCTATTCTTGTGGATATGTGTTAATCATCTTCTGGATTAGGCAGTTAAAAAGGTACAGTTTCTTCAATAGAGTTGTTTTTAAGCAAGACTCACCTTACTCTCTACAAAGACATGTGTAAGTTCCACTATTTCTTTCTCACATTTTTTCCAATGCCAAAGAAAATACGTAAGGAGTTTCTCAGGCTAGACCTTATTTTACCTTGGTAATGATGTTCCTGAAGCTGTTCAAGTGGCATTTCTTCTCTTAACCTGATTTGTAATTTCTCTGGTTCTTTCAGACTCTTACACAGTTCCGCACTCAAAACACCACAGATAGTTCTTCAAAAATGTGTAAAACTGACACTTTAAGGGTGAATTGTTTTCTCCTTCTCCATCCATTCATATGCCCTAACTTGTTCTGCAAAGCTTTTTCCTAATTAAATCTTCCCTTTCCTATTAATGCCTTAACATCAGCCTAGTAATCAAGAACAAATGTTTCTCATTGGTATTCTCATGCAATTGTTGGACACTTCTCCCTTTTTCTGGAATATTCAGCCCTTGCTGGTTGATTTGCATTTTCACTTCAGTTAGCAGCTGTCTTGGCTGCTAGTTACTATTTCTCTGACTTTGTTCTACATGGGTCATACCCATAGCCCATTGTCTAGCATGAAGGAGAAAGCTGACAACAGACACAAAAAGACAATTGACAAAGTGTCATATCTTCTGTTCCTGTCCAGGTTTTGATAAATAGAACTCCCACAGCACACTTTCTCATAATCATATCTGCCCTTTTTATAGAGATAGGTGCTTTATGATAAAAGCAAGAACACATCAAAACTGGTGATGGTGCATAGCTTCAACCCCACTTATCTGAACAGAAGGTACTGGTAGAATGGTTAATGATACTGTGTACACTTCTTTCACACCCCTTCACCACATCTGTCTCTTACAAACAACATGATTTCACTGTTTTTCTCTCTCATATAAGCCTGGAATCTACTGCAATCACCACCATTGACCTTCTCTGCTGTTAGGCTTTAAAATGACAGGTGTGACTTAAATGGTAAATGCAGGGATAAGGCAAAACCAGAGCATGGAAAAGACCCAAAAGGATTTGTTTGGGATTGTAGATTGTCTTTTTTTCAGAGGTGATTGCAGCTTCAGTGGAGCAGAGGTTATGTGCCTGGTTGCATACAGTTCTAAAAAGATATTTTTCATGGTTGTTTTATATAGAAACTTTTCAGTGGATCAAGCTGGAAAACTTGTGTCTTTGGTCTTTCAAGAAAAAAATGCAACTGTAAACCAGGGAAAAAAATCAGTTTTGCTGCAATAGCTTGATATTCCACTTGGAAAGCTAAAATAAATACTTAAGGGCAGGTCAACTATCATTCCCAGCTAAATGAAAATGTGAAATTCTAGCCTGTTGCTATCATAGATTAGAAGTTTTAAAAATTACCATGTACCAAATTCTTCTTGTAGAAAAGATGGTAAAGATGGTAGGCAGAAGTTCAGGGAAGGTATAGAGCAAGAAATAGATTTGATTTTCACCACTACTACTCAGCTCCTTGGAAAACTTTTCTTTTTCTTCTCATCTGCATTTATTCCAAAGTCACAGCCCAAGGTTGTATAGACGATTCACAGTTGCTCATGCTATAATAATGTAGAAATATGTAACTTTCTTCTATGTATTAGAATAAAATTTTCTTTCACCTTTGCCAAGATAGGATTTGTCTTTTATGGGAAGTATAATTCAGTGAACACAGACATATACTTTTTTAGATGCTTTATTTAACTGTACCTTTTCTCTTCCTGTGTTTACCAGAGGCTTACTAATCCAATCAACTTTCTTCAACAACACCAGAGAGGTGAGGGGCTGCTTGGTCGAACATGCACACATCTAGGTATCAATGAATAACAGCTGAATTGTTTTAGTAACACACCTAAAGCAACTTGTGGTCCATGGGATGATGCAAGAGCAAAATAATCATTCAGAACAATGTGACAGAGCACACTCAATAAGCTCTGTTTCATAGCTTACACTTAAGAGTAGCATTGTGTTTTCTTGGAGCTCTTGTCAAATAGGAACCTGGATTGTTTCATAATGGCAGGGTGATCTAAAGCCCCAAAAATAAAATAACTGCCCGCCTTAGAAAATATTTTAATAGCGGCAACAACAGATGTAGTGTTTTTCACCTCAAGCTTTGAATTAAATTTTTTGAGAGAAAAGTCCATATCCCATTTTCAAAAGACTTTTCCTTTTAAGCCATCTTTTTTCATTGTTGATTTGCAATGTTCTGAACTATAAAGATACCTAAAATTAGAAATTGCTCATTAGCACCTAGGACAGTGGTGGGATCTCAATCACTGACAATGTTAAAAACTGATTTACCAAACATCTGTCAGGAACAGTTGAGGTGCAGCCAATCTTGTCTTCAGGAAGCAGGGTGGCCAGGCTGACTACCTTCCAGCCCTGTTTTCTATGACTGTATTATTGAGACAAACATGAAAATAATTTTAAAGTCTGTTTACTTTAAAAGGCTTTAAAAAGTTATTTGCAATGGCAAACAGCGTCTTCCAATTTCGTAGCTTAAAAGAAGACAGCCTCATGTCTGCAAGAAAGCTATAGTGCCTCAATCATACATATGCTCCATGGTTCCTTAAAAAGAATTTTTAAAAAAATTCTCTAGCTTGTGTGAAGCCACTATTAAAACAAAGCATTTCAAACTTCAGAATTCTTATGGCAGAGATCATTCACCTGCACTGTCACCCACCTGGGGAGGGCTATCACAGCTGAATATAGAAAAACAGAGCTTTGGGGCAAGCTGGAACTTGGCTGTATACCGACCTACCAGACAGGAGGAATAAGTATTTGTTGCCCCTGTGATAAGAAAGTTGTGAAGATTGCCACAGAGAGTTCAGTTCACATTCACACTATTAGGAGAGGTTGCTGAACGGGAAAACAGTGTAAGTCTTATCACAAACATCACCATGCTCCGAGCAGACGAAGATGTCCTAAATTGTTGTTGGGCTGAAATTACTGATGGTTGTGTGTAGAATATAAAGAGAGCTTGAGGATGACATTAAATAAGAAGTCAAACTTCTCTGGGTTAATAACATTCTTTTAATCATATTTGCTTCTATAAACACACTACATACATATACATACACATTTCTGGATGTTTTTAACAGGATGTTCAGTGTCTGAAATTCCAAGCAATAGTAGTTTTTTAAGAAATTTATTCTGCACCATCTGGAATTAGAGTAAGAGACATTCACTATGTATACCATTGTATGTAAAATGAATCATGTCAATACATGTCTTTGCAATGCTGCTGTGAAATACAACTCAATTTTCTCCATTTTCAGGAAGAGAATGCAAATTCCTTTAAAAGGACCTGAGGTTAGCTCCAAAAAAGCAGTTGTGCAGTTACAGTGCTCATCCCAGGTAAAGGAGGCACGTTGCTTCTCCATCTGATTTTGTGTTGGTATGGGGAAAGGAATTCAGAATAGAAAGAGAGCTTGATTACATAGACTTCAGAGCAGAGGATCCACACAGGGCAAGAAAGCCTTGATTTCATTCTCAGGATACTTACTGGTCAATTTGTGTTTGGAAGGAAGGAAGGAAAGAAGGGAGGGAGGGAAGAAATACCTTACAACTTCCAAACTACCATTCTTTAACAGTCAGAACTGGGCATGAGCACATTATTTGATATGTCCGGTAAGTTCGCATTATTTACAGGGATCCTGGTCCTTCCAGGAAATGAGCAGAAGTCTTTTCAGAACTTGATTTGAACCCGCATCAAACGTGGTCTATGTACATTTAGGGGCAGGTTTACCAGCAGTGTTTTAGGACACTAAAGATAAATCAAGGAAGGCACATTGGGAGCAGTGTGATAAGAAGGAAGATGACAAGAATACTGAGGTACCTTCAGAGCTAAGCAGCAGCTGCAGCATTGTATTTGTGAATACAGACACTACACTTTACCCCAAGTCCCATTTTAAGGTGCCAAGATCTTCTCCTGAAATAGGCAGTCACTGTTGCAAAACCAGGTATAAAATAGGTGATATTTTCCATGGTCATGCCCTGGACTAGAACTTGGAGACTTGCATTCAGCTCCCAGCAGAGCTGCCGGCCTCTTTGGATGCTTGCAGATACAGAACTATAACGGGATAGTCATGATCATATTGTCTCCCTTCTGTTATAACACATGCAAAAGGACTCCAGAGGATGGAAAGAGAGTAGCAGATGGAACATGGAGGCAATGCAGTCCTTCATCCCACCCTGAGAATCCCTAAACGACTTTTAAGAGATATTTATATAACCTGTACTTATAAAACATCACTGATAACTTTTCTTACACCTTTTGGCTCCATCTTTTTTCTATGTTATAAAGCAACTCCTGAGCCTTTATTGGTACATGTTAAACTAACTAGTTTTTGTCCTTACAGATGTAGTGCAAAGTTTGTTTTCTGCCCTTCAGCTGCATTTACATTTCACATTTAAATTCTGTTAGCCTGCTTCTTTGAGTATTTTTTACTTCCACAACTCAAATCTTGCTGTAACTAAAACCACTTTTAAATAAAGGGTTCAGTCTTGATAAGTTACTCCAGTAGTTCTTTATTCTTTTAGTGAAAACATGTCTTATTTTCTGTAATCAGGTGTAGAAAGCTTTTAAACTCTCTCAAGTTCCAGTTGTGATTCTATTACAGACTGCTTTTCTCACACCCTTCTAGGGATAAGCCTGCTGAGAAAATAAACTCTTCAGGAGGGCAGAAAAATGGAGTTTCTGATATTAGAATAAGTCTCTGGGCATCCTTGTGATGTAAACATTAAAAACGTCTGCTTTTAACCCAGGCTGGGATGAACAAACACTATGCAGCTCCCAGCCATTTAAGATGCTTCTGTCAGTCACCAGCATCGTGCTGATTACAGGCAGAATGTCATCTGGTACAGACCAGTATAACTCCTATCAGACATCACACTCAACAGTTCTCACCTTTTTTATAAAAATGTGCCTCCTGACTGCCATCAGCTTTTATCAGCAGCATGCTTTGCTTAATGTGTCTGAGATCGGTAATGGCATATTGAGCAATATGATAGGCATCTTGTAAGGCTATCTGATCTTTTAAGGTCTGGACTGAAATGTAACATCCCTGAAACATTCAACCTCTTTTAATTAGTGAGTCAATTCTGTCATACCTACTGAAAGATATATACCTTGTTCTCCCCTTCTCAAGCTCCTTCCTGCCTTAGCTTATCTGTTATTATAATAAAGACTCAGCTTAATTATAGGAAACACAGTCTTCTCATTAAGAAACTTGTAAAAAGTGTATCCAGTTCATGTTCGGTGTGAGCATACAACCAAAAACTCTTTCTAGAACATATGGAAAACTCCATGTTTTTCCTGTTGTTACAGTAAACAGTTCTGAAGTAGGGAATGCCATACTTTAGTATAAATATGTGCCTATAGTTAGTTACATTTACTGTGCTTTTTTCACATGTGCAAAAAGCCCATGGACTTCAGTGGGAAATAGGAGTGTGCAAGAAATACCATTTGGAGCTCTTTAGGTAGACATAGCTTTTATTGCTTCTAAAGGATGTCTGCTTTTTCGTTCATACACAATGTGGGGATAATATATGCACGTGTTGTGTTAAAGGTTCTGTTCTTTCTTCATTTTAGACAATGACTAGGCAACACTCCAAATTGTTCCTTATGAAAATGTATTAAATCTAATGGTTTTGAAAGAAAGGTATTGCATGGGGTCAGATAAATGTAAAACTGTTCCACTGGGTACAAGAGCAGTAGGAATAAAAAGTGTGTGAATTAATTTTTCCCTGGCAGCTAACATTATCCAGTGAAAAATTTGTTCAGGGTTTGTTGCACAGCTTAAATATTTGAGCTTTTTGAGATTCAGATGAAATATATGTTTGTTTTTTCTGAAGCTGTCAGGGGCACATATGTGTCAGTTTTCATTAAGAATAATTTCCCTCAGGATCATTGGCTTAAGTTAACCTCCAGACCTCCACCAACCCCTTCCAAACCATCAGGGTTTCTTTTCGTGTGTTGTTCTGTGGATAAATGTACCTGCCAAAACCTAAGCGCCTTCAGAGGATGATGTTGACTGAATGTCTGAGTAGTTCTCAAATCTAAGAAATGTGCCCTGCAAACTACTGCAAGAAATTCTCCTCCTTCCTTTCCCCTGAACGTATCTGTTTCCCCAGTACTAATAAAACAAACATTTAGGTAAGTGAATATAGTAGGGACACTTAAAAAATTGTGTCCTTTATATTAAAGCTTCTTTCTGGAAGAACTACTTTGTGCTGCATACGTTTAAGCCTGATTCCCACCCTGAAAAGTTTTGCTTGCAAACTAATGACAGAGCACAACTCTGGTAATTCTTGAAATATATGAAAAGGAATCAAATTAACTGACAAAACATCACAACAGTAATATGCAGCTAAGGTAGATCCTCCAGAAAAAATGCTGCTTTTTCACTGGCTGGAGGGACTTCACAGAGACTATAAGCCCTGCTAGTGCACCAGTCATGACACACATCTGAGTCCCATTCCACTCTTCACTGATGGTATAGACCACCCATTTTCTTAAGAGTTAATTTTGCTCCGTGTTCAAATGCTGCAAATAATATTAGAGTTAAGTCATTGTTGGCAAGTAGAGGAGGACTGTTGAAAGTAAGGAAGTTTCCAGGGGAAAGCAGAAACTGAAATATTGTTCAAGGATCCTTCTGCCTAAAAATCATGAGGTTATTGTAACATAGCGTTCTGGTTCACACGAACCACTGATGTTAGTAAGTAAGGAATGCTGAAATGTTTTGATTTGAAGACTATGTTGGAAATGAATAATTCACTTCAGTTCTGTACCCATGAGTTGAGAAATGCATTTGCAATATGCATTTCTCTTATACAACACTTTAATGAAAGACTTAGCTTATTTACTTTCACTTAGATGAAATCCCATGGTTAGCTCTTTGTAAAGAGCTATCAAAAAGTTCTTTTGCTGCAAGACCGATTTACAATAAACCATACTAGTAATTGATATTCTAATGGCTGATTGGTAGCAATATGAAACTTTAACATAGACATTTTCAAACACATCATTCACAGTGAGGTTTATCTAAAGGCATTATTACAGATGTGATAAAACTTTTTTGTCATTTGAGCATTTGCTAGTTGCAGAATCTCCTGAAAGCATAAACTAAGTTATGCACATTGATCTTTGGGTTGGGTTATGGGAAAATAACTTCAGATGCTGTATGTATGCAGTGTTAGATGTTTTCCCTCTCCCCAGTTCGCTACATTTGCCTTTTGGATGACCTGGATAGAGTGCATCCCACAGGTGGGTGATATCTGGCCCTTACTATTCATAGCTTCCACATCAGAGAGAAGCTGAAACCACTCTTAGGAAGATATAGTTTCCCTTAACCATGAATTACTCTTATGTTCTTCATACTGGTGACAGTAAGCTTTGGATTTTACCCATGTTTCAAAGGCTCTCCGTATTCTGCAGTGTGCTATGGCAATAGCCAAACTAGAGTTAAACAAGCTTTCTCAGGAACACAAACAGGCTTGGTTATGACAGCAAAGTATACCAAGGTGATTATGTAGATTACTGGATGTAAAGGAAGGTATTTTTTAGAAGAGTTTAAAGTAAAAAATATGTTTGTGAAAGTGCTATACAAATGGTCCAAAACTGACTATCCATCCACTCTACCACAGCCTGCTAGTTATACATTTGTATACAGGTTGACTCTGTCTGGAAAAATTCCTAAGGGAGTGAAGAAAATATAGAGCATGTCTATGTGGTTAGAAGATGGATGTCATTCCCTTGCTCTGTCCATGGCTCAGGGCCACTGAGATGTTATTCCGGATGCTGTTCCATCAGGCTTGGGGCCAGATCTTCCTAGCATACCTTGTCCAAAAGAGATTTCAGACAGATCTCAGAACTCTAAAATTCACACTGTTTTCCTGATTTCTTCTATCTCTGTCATATGGACCCCATTAGAAATTAGGGAACAAGATCAGTGACTTCCAATAAACCTTTATATAGGCATTGAAAAATAATGGCCATTAGTACAGTATTCTCAACTCTAGTTCCCAGTCACCACAGTTTTCTGTGAAGCATTGTCAATTAAACAGCCAGGCAGTTTCCTCTGGAGCAATATTATCAGAGTCATTACAAAATGACTTGGAGCTCTCTTTAGCTGAAATTTGGCTCTGAACTAAGAGTTAACCTCAAAAATAATCTTTCCCTTTTGGAAGAATTCAAAATGAGACCAACCAGCACTGTTCAGTGCTAGTTTGTGTCTCCAGCTGTTACTAATTACTGCATAGCATCTATTTTGAACTTGAAATCGCCCATCTCCAGGTCTCCTCACACCTTTGCTGGTCATTATTTTTCAGATGATAAGATTCCCTCACTTAGCCTAATGTTGTAAAATGTGCCATCTGATATAGGTTAGCTGCCAAGGCTCCCTATAGAGTCAATGAAGAAAGTCAGGTACAAATAAAGGTATAAATTTATACATTCCATCCATATTATACAGTGCTCTCAGTTTCCTGGAGAAGACAATATATCTCCATCAGCTATAAGGGAAATTCAGACTATCAGCCTAGGCTAGACACCTGACATTTAGGTGGCTAAAATCCATTCAGGTAAATCCCACTCTTTGTGTCAGAGGAGGCATTGTACAATAATGATCATAATCTAAAACTATGCAGATATAATTTCATAGAATCAATCTATGAAACTAAACTGCATTCTAATGTAGCTTGACTGAAATGATCAAACATGTTTAGCATTATATTATTTATCTTTTACCATTACTTATAAATGTCCAGTGCTACAAATTTTAATCTATTTCTATTAATATTAAGGGAAACTGTGAGTGCTCATCATCTGAAATTACGCTTATTTTGTCTAGAATTTAATAAGCACAAAGCTACACCCACCAGTGTTTTTGTATCATTCAGTGAATGAGTCATAACCTATTAAAGGTAATCAAAGTCGTGACATGAAAAAGCATCACAGCTCTCCTAAATTCAGGGAGTTTGGCTAAGAGGGATTGTGCTGTGGCACTTGAAAGGACCTCAGATTGTGATGAGTGGTAAATAAATGAACAACCACTCCCTAAACAGAAAGCTCGGCTTCACTCAAGCCTATTGGAGTACTGACCTTAACATAATCTGCAGAGAATAGGGCCAGACCTAGCCACAGTGGGCCACTTCCTTACTGTGTGACAAGGGTGTGTTAATCAAATGGAACTAATGCATGACATGGCATCAGGTGACCCGGGAGTACGAGTGTTTCACTGGTCCCTGCTCCCCTTTTAGAGTTTTGTTCACCTGCCCCTTCAGTTGGCACCCACACCACACTTTCAAGGAATGAAGACATCTTCCTTAGCCATGCTAAAGAACCTCCTTCAAAGATTTCCAGAGAGGTGTCGCTGGCTAAGGACGCTTACTCAGTAACTGTTGAGTCACTAACTCCTTGGAGAGGGTTGCTAAACTAAATTGAGAATGCCCTAATTTTAACCAGGATTATTTGGTAGCTTTACAAATAAACTGTTCTCAGAACTTTATGGTGTCCAAACTTATGGAAGCTGTTAAAAATCTGACCTCGTATGGAAATCTTGCATGTTGGAAAAGGCTTAGCTGATTTGTACTCTTATATACTCAATAGGTGAGTAGAAGTATGTCAAACAAGCTACTTATAGATTGGATTCTAACTGAAGTTCCTCAGCAGCTTATTGAAGGCCAAAAAGGTGCTGAAAGAGAAATACAGAATGTAACAACCAGTCTTATTTCACACTATTCTGGTTTAATGGGCAGCTGCAGATTGGAGAGTGAGCCACGGGACTGCATTTGCAAGTGTGTTTACAGATACAGTATTGATTTCCTTGCTCACTAAGAACATTTCTGTACATTTCTGTATTGCCACTGCTTGCAATAAACAACCCTGCAAGAGCCTACATGACTGTGAAGCCGTAATGCATTATTTAACAGGAGCTAATCAATATAAAACAAGCATTCCCTTTGTTACAGGAGTGCTATTGACAGAATACTTCTCCCTTTTAATTTTTTATTATTTTGCATTGATTGCTGAAGACCTGCATAGCCTTCAACAACATATACTGAGACGGGCCTGACCATAAATCTCACTTTTTGTATAAAAAAATATTGCTCCACTTTAGCACAGAATTAATTTGGAAAAATATCCAGCATTCTAAGAAATCAATATGAGCATAGCCATTAACTTCAATAGAAGAAAAACCAGGCCTTTGATCAGATACAAAAATCAGTCCATTTCACCATCTCTGAAACAAAAGATCAATACCAGAAAAACCCTTCCTATTCCCAAATAAGTCCTTAACTTAAGAATTCACCTGGAAATTATGCATGGAATTTGGATTACTCAGTTAATTGAAAAGAAAGAAGTTTGCCATCTGTAATTTCAAAAATAATATTCTCTACTCTGTGTTTCAGATTTGACCTGCAGTTCTACTACTGCCATGCCTGTAACACCATTCAGCTAACAGAAAACAAGTGCAAGATGGGGTTTACAAAACTGGACTGCCTTGCACATATCTCATTTATCCTCTTTTAAAAATCTTCACCTAGTTCAGTGAAAGCAGGGATGAAGTAGGCAGAGAGGAACCTATTGGAAATTCTACTTCCACTTCTTGGACCTTCCTTTGTAAGAATGTGCTTAATTAACAAAGTGTTAGGGTCTTCATAATGAAACTCATGGACATTAATTGTTAACTACCACATTTCAGGCTCATGCTCTCAACGGGCTTTCAATAACTGCCAATATGACATTTAGGGAATCAGATGATTTGCCGTACAAAGTTTGTTGTTTATGTTTCTTTTCGATTTTATAAAAGCAAAAATACAGGATTTTTCTTCTAGTCTAAAAAGCTAAAACAGTATACTAGCAACTGAACTCTAAAACTAACATAATCTGATTATTTTGACTCTTCATATGTCTACTTCAGTGAGGGTTTTCAGTGTTGCTTCAAGTTGGATGATGACTAATGTGTCATTCAAAACTGAAAATCTTTATGAAGAAAAAGGTGAAGACTGCTGTGTTTGACATTTGTGAAACTGATGAAAATGGTAAGTAAAATAAATACGAAACATATAAAAGAAAGTCCCAAATATGACGCAGGCAGCTTCTTATGTCTTGCTCAAGGAAGGTATTTCACTATTCTCTGAAATGTATTTCGAAAAAGAGAGAAGAAACTGGGTGAAGATATGTTTTTCTGGTTAGGAAGGAAATATTGTGGGATGCTGAGATGGAGAAGATAGGAGCAGAGGATTTCATATTGTGTTTTACTACAAAATAGCCACTAGTCATTCATGAAAGTAGAATGCTTAATGGTTTCAGGACGTCCCTTTCAAGTCACAGTTAAAGAAACCTTTACAAATAATAAATATCATAGGTGTCTATCTAAAAAGGATTACAAACATTTCCTAATTGTTTAGAAGTATTCTGTGTTACGTCATTCTATTAGCAGACCAAAAAAGAAAGAAAAAGATATTTTGCGGAAACTCTACGCTCATACCTCATAGCATCAATCACAGTGAAGAGCACAGCTTGCCAGAGGCATTTCCTTTGTAATCTAAAAGACCGTCTGTACAGTGTCATGAAATAATACAACAAGCAGAAGCTTTCACACTGGTATCTGTGCCTATGTGTGCATACGCACCTCCTGCAAAAGCTGAGATGACTTCTGTCCAGCATACTGAGGGAAGAAGGCATCACTGGGGCTCACTTACACCAGATATTAGTCATACAAAGTTTAAAATTGTCCCACTAACCATGCTTGAATGCTCAGAAGTCTGCCTGTATGGGTGTACAGGCTGACCACACCAAAGTTTCCAAATTCAGGTATGGAGGGTGATTCTTTGACAAATTGAGGGTTGTTTAGGAGAGCCCAAGGTGGTATCTCAAGAGCATATGTGTGAAGTGATAGGGAGCATTGAACTAAAAGTTTGCAGCCTGCCTGGTAGACCATAGAGATACTTTAGCTTTACTCAAATTATTGGATTAATTAATTAATCAATTAATTGAAAATTAAGGAATTGGTTGGAAAGTCACAGCCAGAGGCTAGTGGTCAATGCGTTGATGTCCAGATGGATGCCAGTGGCAGATGGTGTCCCTCAGGGGTCCATACCAGGACCAGTGCTGTTTAACATTTGCATCAACGACTTAGCAAGATTGAGTGCACCCTCAGCAAGTTTGCAGCTGACATCAAGCGGAGTGGTGCAGCTGTCGCACCAGAAGGATGGGATGCCATCCAGAGGGACCTGGACAAGCTCAAGAAGTGGGTCTGTGTGAAACTCACAAGGTTCAACAAGGCCAAGTGCAAGGTCCTGCATCTGGGTCGGGGCAATCATCACTATCAATACAGTCTGGGGGATGAAGGGATTGAGAACAGCCCAGCCAAGAAGGACTTGGGGGTACTGGTGGGTGAAAATCTGGACTTGAGCCAACAATGTGCTCTCGCAGCCCTGAAGGCCAACCGTATCCTGGGTTGCATCAAGAGTGGCCAGCAGGGCAAGGGAGGTGATTCTGCCCCTCTGCTCCACCCTGGTGAGACACCATCTGGAGTGCTGCATCCAGCTCTGGAGCCCCCAGCATAAGAAGGACATGGAGCTGTTGGAGCAGGTCCAGAGGAGACCAGAAAGGTGATCCGATAGCTGGAGAACCTCTCCTGTGAGGAACGGCCGAGAAAGTAAGGGCTGTTCAGCCTGGAGAAGAGAAGGCTCCAGAGAGACCTTGTAGCAGCCCTTCAGTACCTGAAGTGGCCTATAGGAAAGATGGGGAAAATCTTTTCAGCAGGGCCTGTTGCGACAGGACAAGGAGTAATGGCTTTAAACTAAGGCAGGGTAGATTTAGACTAGATATAAGGAAGAAATTTTTTACACTGAGGGTGATGAAACACTGGAACAGATTACCCAGAGAGGCAATGGAGGTCCCATCCCTGGAAACATTTAAGGCCAGGTTGGATGGGGCTCTGAGCAACCTGGTCTAGTTGAAGATATCCCTTCTCACTGCAGGGGGGTTGGGCTAGGTGACCTCTGAAGGTCCTTTCCAACTCAAAGCATTCTATGATTCTACGATTCTATGATGCTATGATGCTATGATGCTATGATTCTTCAATTCTATGATTGAGATTGCAAGTTCTTTGCTGGTGAGGGAGACATCCTCTGGGGTCTGCAGAGACATCCAAACAGTGGACAAGCCAGAAGGGCCAAGGGAGACTAGGTGATTTGGATTCTGGTGTGGGAAATGCAGTTGGTTCATCTCAGAGTTACAGGACAAACATAAGACTGTGCAGATCTTGAGAGACGCAAAATCACCTTTCTCAACAAGGAGAAAGAAGACATCACCTGGAATTTGTGGAGCTGAAAGGTAAACCCATAAAGAAGGCTGATTGCTCCCAGCAGAGACAGGCACTTTGTAAGTCGTTGTACCTGGCAAGACTGAAGGGCAAAAGATAGATGGCAAGGCAAACCTCAGGGCTGCCAAAGCACTGAAACTCTGAGGCAAAAGCACCACAACAACTTAAAAACCTGCTGATGGTTTTAGAAAGGGAGTTGACCTGCCTGAACAGCTAACCCCAGCTGGAGATTTAATACAAAACTTGCTTAACTCACACCAATTTTGCCATTGCAAGATTCTCTCTCATGTCATGAACCAGAACAACTTCTCCTTTCATGGAGTAAGAAATTATCTACACATGTATTTTATGGATTTATTTATACCATTTTCTAATTCTAAGAAAATTCATATTATTCTGTCAGGATTCTATCTATTTTTTCCCTTTTCTCTGCTTACTGTAGAAGCTATCCAGTAAGGACTGTCGATACTACCATATATCTGAAAAGATAAACACTTGACAACTTGGCAACACTTAAGCATTCTTCATCATTATTCTTTTATGCATCGTAAGGAACTGCTCAGAACACCCACATACATGCACAAACATTGTGTCACTCACACATAATACACTCCTTTTTCCAACGACAATTTTCCCTTCCCCAGCAGTTCCAACTATAATTCACTGGCAGAGCAAAATCTTGGCAGAAGCATCACATTTATCACTGGACAAAGACCGTCCTTTACTTCTCCTCAACTCTAAAGGCTGAGGTGGAACTGGCTGCATCTCCTTTGTCATAAACTTTCAGTAGATGAGTTAGTTTGTATCTGGGTGGACTGAGACAGGGTAGAGTTTACCACAGTGTTTTTTCATATTTTAGTCAAGAAGGGCACAGAATTCACAGTTCTGAATCTTCATTGCTGAGCAAGTTTTACTTTATCCTGTCTGCAAGAACCAGTATCGTGGTTCAGTAGAGGTCCCCGGGGTGCTCAGGCCAAGTAATTACCTGAGGTGCATAACACTTCTCATCAAGAAACTGCATTTTTTTTCAGCAAAAAAGGAGGCTTGTTCCATTCACAGTAGAGACTTAAAAAAAAGAAAAATGTCAATCCCCAGTACTAAACTTCCCTTAATACATGTTTCCTTACCAGCAACAAATAAGGGTAGCAAAACAGAAAAAAAAAACCCCAAACCTGAAAAGCCTTACGTGCAGCTTACTGGAGGATCAGAGAAGACACTGTTCTTTTTGTCTCAGTATGGTGGAAGTGAGTTTTCAGGAAGAGTTTACATAAGGATTGGTTAATGGCTGCTGAACAGCAGAGCTCTCTTACAAGCTATCTCACAGTTCCTCACTGCCAAATTCACGAGCTACCACCCATGGAGGGACTGTGCCTGAGGCTTACTCTTCTGTTCAACAGTTGCTTGGTACATGTAGATGCCCGCATATGTTACAAAAGTTAGTAAATTCTTGGAAGTTGCTCCCCTCCCCCTGCCCCGTCTCAGTCCTGCTCCCTCAGAATGGACACATCATGACACTCTCCAAATGACACTCACTAGGCCACTCAAGGTCCGTGAAGTCCAGCAAAGTCCATTCGTGAACTCCAAGGGACTAAGTCTCTCAGGATGCCAGGCTAGAGTCAAGAAAAAGGACACAATGATTAAGCTCTTATTTACAAAGTGGGAGAATCACTCCTAAAACAGAAGTTCTATCCCATGCAAATTGAGACTGCTTGAACAGCGAATTAAACAAAACAAAATAAAATTGTTCTCCCAGGATATTTCTTGGAAGGTAGAGACACAGGTTCTTCACAGGGGGACGACACCCTTTTTCCCCCACTCCCTGGGTGAGTTCCCCAATCACTGGATTACTGGCTGCAAGATGGACTGCATCACCTGTTGATTTCATGAATGATGGGCAAGTCTGGCATGGCATTTATCTGGCTTTGCTTTTAATGGAAATGTTGATATGTAAAACGAAAATGCTTTATTTCATAGAAAAAAAATCTCATTCTGCCCAAGAAAATGCTACTTCTAACCAATTTAATTTCTTTTTCAAGCAGAAAAATCTAGGACATGTATATTTAGATTTAGCTCACTCCAAGCTCATTTCCATTCTTTAAAGATCATTGGCATTTAAAAGGGTAAAATATACTGTGTTGTGAACTAGTCCCTATTCCACTCCTTGCTCTTTATGCTACGAGACTTAATAAATTAACAACATGGGAATTTTTAATAGGTACCTTAAACTTCCAGACAACTTATTTTAACTGTGATTAGTCTTAAATATTTGTTCTCTATACCTAAGACACAATATATTTTTCTGTTTCCAATATTTAAAAGTTACACTTTCCTCCACAGAATCTAAATGTGTCTGTTCCTCTCCCATTTTAACCTTTTTTCCTTAAGCTCAGGCATGCCAAGGTTCTTCTTAGTACATGAAGAATCTGATATTTTGAAAGAATAAAAAAAAATCCTTTTCTTTTCTTGGTGAAGCATACTTTTCAGGATGAATAGACCATTTTAAAATTTCAGCAACAGCACTTAGCCAAGAATGCAGAGATTGATAGTTTCTCAAAAAATTAAGATTATTTTCGGACATATTTGGTTAACAAAATATCTCAGGTTTCCCACCCAGCCTCAGCAGTTGGCTTTTGCTGTACTAACCACTGCTGTTAAATTATATAGTGCACACTACACTTATGATGGACATGGTTATAATGGACAATTGGTTATAGTGGACAAAAACAGATCTCCCAAACCAAACATATTAAGTTCAAGACATTCCTTCCTGGTTATAACAGACAAACTTTGGCCACAATGCCAATTTCTGAGCTTTTTTCCGAACCCTCTAAGTGAACTGAATAGAAATGGGAGCTGATGAGGAAAGTTACAGGAATACTATGTTTTTAAAATAGATAGTGCCTTAAACCAAAAGCTGATCAAGATGGTGAAAGAGGTTACCCCAGACTTAAACTTTCTGCCAGCCTGATTGACCACTGTGTACCAGATGAACTCAGAATTTTCTATAATCTGTTCACTCCTGCTCGAAAAACCAAATTCAGAGGATGCAGTACTGTGGGGATGTGAAAGGACTCAGAGTCACCACTTCTTTGCAGGGCTCTTTTTCAGATGACACAGCCTGTCCTGCCCATACACAAGGCCATAAACTCCAGGGTATTTCAACTAGTATAATAATTTTCAAGGTAAGTGTTTACATCATGTTAGCATCAATATTTGTCAAAGGCACAAGGGGGATTGGTGGGCCAGTTAAAATGTACCCATTTCAAATACAAAGATGAGCCTGGGAACTAACAAGAAATGTGAAGTATTTATGATCCACAGCTTATGAAAAGATTGCATGTGTGGTAGGTTGACCCTGGCTAGGATGCCAGGTGCCCACAAATGCCACTCTATCACTCCCCCTTCTCAGCTCGACAGGGGAGGGAAAATATAATGAAAGGCTCATGGGTTGAGATAAGGACAGGGAGAGATCACTCAGCAATTACTGTCATGGGCAAAACAGATTGAAATTGGGGAAATCAGTTTAATTTATCACAAATCAAATCAGAGCAGGATTATGAGGAATAAAACCAAATCTTAAAACATCTTCCCCCCATCCCTCGCTTCTTCCCGGGCTCAACTTCACTCCTGATTTTCTCTCCCTCCTCCCCCTAAGCAGTGCAGGGGGATAGGGAATGGGAGTTATGGTCAGTTCGTTGTCTCTGTCGCTCCTTCTTCCTCAGGGGGAGGACTTCTCACCCTCTGCCCCTGCTCCAGCATGGGGTCCCTTCCATAGGGTGAGGTTCTCCACGAACTCCTCCAGCGTGGGTCACTTCCATGAGGTGCAGTCCTTCAGGAACAGGCCGCTCCAGTGTGGGTCCCCCATAGGGTCACAAGCCCTGCCAGCAAATCTGCTCCAGTGTGGGCTCCTCTCCCCACTGGTCTACAGATCCTGCCAGTAACCTGCTCCAGCGCGGGCTCCCCACAGGCTCAACAGCCTCCTTCTGGCATCCGCCTGCTCTGGTGTGGGGTCTCCCCGGGCTGCAGGTGGAGATCTGCTCCACCGTGGGCCTCCAAGGGCTGCAGGGGCACAGCCTGCCTTACCAGGGTCTGCTCCATGGTCTGCAGGGGAATCTCTGCTCTGGTGCCTGGAGCACCTCCTTCCCTGCTTCTGCACTGACCTTGGCGTCTGCAGAGTTAATTCACTCACATCATCTCACTCCTTTCTCCAGCTGCAGTTGTCCAGGGGTTTTTATCCCCTTCTTTACTATTTTATCCCAGAGGCGGTACCACTGTTGCTGATGGCTCGGCCTTGGCCGGCAGCGGGTCCTTCTTGGAGCCAGCAGATGTTGGCTCTATTGGACATGACAGAAGCTTCTGGAAGCTTTTCACAGAAGCCAGCCCTGTAGCACTCCCCTTCCCCCCGCTACCAAAACCTAGCCACACAAACCCAATACAGCGTCGATCAAAACTCGTGTGAGATTTTCACAACACTCACCTAAACCCATCAGCTATTACAGATAACAAACATTTAAGTGACCATTCAGGTCCACTTCTTAGGTAGCATCTTTCCTGACTGAATTTCAGAAACAAAACTATCAGTCGTGGGTGTAGAAGTGAGAGTCATTTGTCAAGTCTGCTTCCGAAACTAACAAATGGATCTTGTTTTTCACTTCTATTAAAAGTAAATGGATTGAATTTAAACCTTTTGTTCTGAAGAAGGGTGACATTAACAAGGCATCCTTGTCCCAAATATGGGCAAAGACTACTCACCCAAGTTCCTCATTGGGGATCTTAGCAATAAAACACCTAACCCTTTTTGAAAGGCTTCAGCACATGTTTTAGCTTAGTAACCACATACTTGCTTTTAGGGGCCTTGTTACAGACCTTTCCTGACCATCATCTGTGTCACTAGCAGAGTTAGTTCTGCAGGATCCTTGCCTGTCTGGAGCTCATGAACTCCCACTCTGCTTCACCTCTTAAAACAGAGTAACAAAGTAAGACATATTTCACACTTGTACATTCACAAGCATCCTCTCTTCCATTTTGGAGGAAGATTGCTAACAAAATTTGTTCAGTGAACGATCGTTACAGCAAGTCCTGTGACTGGAACGTGTGTAGGGAATATACACCGGCAAAAACACTTGCCACCTGGAATTATAATTAAAAGTGTTTGCAGTGTACCTTATTTGCCAAAACTGCAGAAAATACCTCTATTTATTTAGTCAATTCATTCCGAGATTTGGGATTATGGTTTCTTCTTTTCTTGTGAGTTTCAATATTTTAAGGTCTATTTTCCAGTTATTAAGTAAATGCTACCTGTACTCAGATAGGGCTAATGCACAGAATTTGACAGACCACATGAAGTATCATCAAGCGATGTGATTGTCATACAGTTTTCTGTGCATTTAAACTATCGTCTTTGCACACTTCTTCAAGAAACCACTGGACTTTCTCTTCACTGGCTAACAACACAAGAATAAAATACAGATTTGTGAAAAATGCATCATTTCCCTAAGCTGGGGTGCATGTTGATCCCTTCTGCTTATCTATCTTCTTTTCATTTCCTTGGTTAGAGATACAATGCTCAATGGGGAAAAAAAGAAAAGCAAAGAAAAAAGCACATTAATATTACATTTGACATTTTGAATGCAACAAAAGGTATTTATAGGACTGCTTTATTGTGCAGTCAAGTAAACTCCAGCTGTCAGCCCTGTGATCACTTCTTCAACTGGCAAAAAGGACTCAGCTCTAACCTGGCTACATGCTGTTTCTCACTAGTATAACAACCGATATTTTCTTCGTTATGAATTGCATTTACAATTATTCCTGGGCTTTCAAGGAAAACTTTAAAAGAAAAATGTGACTAGACTTCCAAAGTGAGTGCCTTTTTGTTGTTGCTGTTAAATAAAAAAAGCTGTATATCTGTTTTTATTAGAGCTGAAGTAAAACCTTTGCCTGAGATGAAAACTTCTGCAGGATGACCTGCAAAATCTTGTGGTTTTATTGGCATTCTCACATTGTGTTCAAGTTAAGGAACCCAAAATATGCTAAATATGACCCTTTTCCCAGAGAGAGAGCAACTACTGCATATACGGAGTCAGAGAAAATGCATTGCTGAAACTTTGATCACTTCTTTAAATGTATCAGTAAGGGGAGAAATCCTGTCCTTGCTGAAGTGAATGGAAGTTTTGTCATTCACTTCAGCTGGACCAAGGCTTCACTAGCTGTCTTCTGACAGCAATTTCTAGATTTATAGCCTAAATGTGTTCAAGAGCCACACTTCACAGGAAGAACAAGTGTAGCTGAAGACAAGAATTGATTTAAAACTTTAACCACATTTTCCTGAAAACTTTTATTTTCCAGAATGTTCTCTTTAAATTTTGTGAAGGAGGAAAATTATGAAATATAAGAGACTTCATTCTGAAACAGATTTTCAATCTTACTTGAAATATCTGATATTGTGTTTTTTTTCTTGTGCCGTCTCCCTTTTTCGTCATTAAATTCTCCCTTCACTTTTCTTTCTTCTGAAATCTAAAGAATAAAAAAAATTTAAAAGGGAGAAGTGGGGGGTGGAGGAGGAAGAACAATTATTTGGGAAGAGAGATTACTTTTTCCATATTCCATTTCTTGCATTCAAAGTCAAAGACAAGACAGAGACAAGGGACACATCTTCAAATTCCGTTCTTTTCCCAGAATTGTTTGTTATGCAGTTTTCAAAAGAAAGCACTGTATTTTGAAAGCGAATTGCATGTTGCATGTTGTGTCTTTTATGAAATTGTCTTTTTCATTTCTAAGTTCATTCTATTAACCACTTTGTTAGAAACTTATAAAAAGTGCCATTCTAGACTGCTCCATCATGTAGATAGGCAAAACACAGCAGACTATGACCACAGCAACCTGTGCAAGGCTAGGCAGCATACAGCCTTAAGCAAAAAGGGCCCTAAATAATTTTTTAAAAGTTAATTACTGTGGAATTATACATTTAATAAACTGTATTCCAGCAAACCAAAATATTGACAACTATTCAGTGAACAATTTCTTTTCAGCAAAATTGTTAACCGGGTGTCTGCATGATTTATTTTCAGTTCTGACCTCAGCCAGCTAACTGGTCTGCTCTTTCAGCCTTTGCCTCATTCATCAACCTTAAGACTTCATAAAATTGACTCAATTTGTTTTGTCACAATTTCTTTATCAATCAATAGTCTATGTGTTTATTAATTTTTTTTTTGAAGTGTCTGAAATCTCTATCTATAGCCTCTTGAGTAAATGGTTAACTATTCAAATGACAAGCTCAAAGCATGAGGTGACCTTTCTAAGCCAGTTTTTAGATTCAGTGGTAATATTCTGGTCATTTTATAATCCTGTAGAACCATTTTAATGTAAAAATACACCAATGGAAAAATAAAATACAAGGAGCAGTGTTGCACAGAGGTTTTCCGTCTGATATCTTCTATGTAATATAAAACAAACAAAACTGAAAAACAACCAACAAAATTGTATATTGGGTATATGAAGGTACTTACTTCCATCCTCAGCAACATGCTGTCAACAGAAATTTGTAAAGAAGAAAACAAATACGTATAAAGGGGTTTCTAACAGAAAAACTGTTTCAATTTTATCTAATACAAATTTAATCCAGTTGGCTGTATACTTGCTCTATGTACACACTCAAGCAATGAGCAAAGCAAGCTTCACATTCTTACAGCTCATTACTCACGTCATACATTATCTGTATGACATAGAAAGTGATACTGTTTGATATAGTGGGACAGAAAGTTTACCACGTGTCCCACCAGAGTCCTAGCACAAAGAATTCCAATAAGTTAAGGTTTCTGACAATGTCATCAATAAGAATGACACAGGAAATTGTTTGAAAAATGTAATATCTGTACCCAAAGATACCCTGTGTTAATAAGCGGTAAAGGTTTACTTTTGAAAACACTTTCATCTGGCATATCTGTTAAACATCTGTAAACACCTGCCTGCCTGCGGGGGATTTAATATCCCATGGCTTTTCACTCTTCTCTCCTAAGCTTCATCTAGCAGGGAGCTGCAGCTGTATTTGGCTTCTAAAAGAACTCACAGTTACTAGGTGTATTGATGTAACTTCTTCCAGAGTGTGTTAAAGATCCCTAGCTGTTCCAGGTAAGATGGAGAATGTTCCTGTAACATGACAGGTTTGTAAAGTGGTGATAAAAGTCTTGTCAGAATTGATTACAAAGCCTAGTACAGGAACAATGTTGTAGTGAGGACTGGCTGAACCATTTCAAGCCTTGCTGCAAACATTTACTTCCCTACCACTCCTTGCCATAGCATACAATGCTCCTTGCCTTACCCTTATTGACAGGCAACTGCCTATGAAAAATTTGAGTTCTTGCTTAAACTGTTTACACCTAATTGCCCATTTAAAATTGCAACTCCCATAAAACACCGTCCCAGTTACTCATTCACTCATAATGCTGTTTGCGATATTAAGGGTAACACTGCAGCAGGTATTCTGTGTGGTGCTTTTACCCACTGGGATTTCTGTTACACCACGGACCCTCAAGATTCTCCAAAACACTCCAAGGACCACAGCGGTCTAAAGCTTTAAAGAAAATTGGATTTAACACCTGTCCCCTTATACCCCTTCCCTTCTAGAACTGAATTCCTTTCCTTGGGTTTGTTTTATAAATACTCAAAGAAAAGCCCTTCTATAGATAACTTACAGGCTGAAGTCTGAAACAATGAGTGAAAACTATAATAATGTGTTGTGGTAATTCAACTCAATTTTTTAAAAAATATATAAATTATTATAAAATGAACCACTTTATTATCAGTTCTGAAGAACAAATGAGAATGGAAGCCAACACGTCATGTGGGCAGCTGTGCGCACAGATATGTTACCCTGTTCCAAAGGCTGGAAAATATTCCAGAAAAATTATGTTCCTAGGTTTCAAAATTTCAGTGAACTGAACTGAATATTTTATGTTTTTCATCATTTCATGCTTAAAATACATAACATCAATTTGAGTAACGAAGTAAAATTAAGCATCCATTTTGCCTATGCACTTTCAAACATATCTTTAGACAATCTAAATCTTTACACACCAAAAACACTTACAAAAAATATCTTATACAGAGCCTTGAATATGAATAAGTACCGTAATAAAATGCATTCTACAGTTCAGCTGCTGAGAGATGACTAAACAGATATCTTACTGGTGAAGCCTTCCATGACCAAGAGCGTACTCTGTAATATTCTGCTAGAGTTCTTTTGCCTTTAACGCAGCTGGAAAGATTTAACAGTGCAGTTGATCTTCAATAGAAAAATATCATGTGTTAGACCACTTATTGGTAGTACTCTTCCTACAGAGGTAACAATTACTTATCCTTTAATACACAGGGTTGATGACCTTATGCGGACAGACAGCAGCAAAACTAGCAAAATTCTTAAAAATTCATTGAAGTTCAATGTAGACTGTTCAGATATCAAGACCATTTCCCACTTGTCTCTCCTGCTTGCTTCCCTCGAGGTGGAGAGAGAAAGCAGCCTTTCTGCAAAAAACTTCAATTTTGTGTCAGTCCGTGCAGGAAACCACAGCCCATTTGGCAGGAATCTACCATTTTACCAGCTGGAGTAACAATCTCTTTATTTCTGGACTTCCTGCAGTTACATGCTGATTTCCCAACAGAATGGTTTCTGCACAGTTATAGTTCTCAGTGTAATTAATGCATTATAAGAAGTGCATTGTACCCCCTGCTTTCAAGCAGCTCTATGGTGTCAGGTTTGCATGCCACCACCTCACTGGACCTCCAACCATCTCTAGGAGGGCTGTAAAAAGGCCAGGACTTAAACAGTGGGGGACAGAGCCAACAATCCCACTCTGATATAGATGCATCAGCCACAGGAAGGGGATGTCTGAACACCACCTGAAATCATGGGAAAGAGAGAAGGGAGCCAGCCCTGAGAGAGCCAGCGTGCTCCTGCTGTCCACACCACGGTGCATGCACTAACCTGGGACCTCGTCATTGCATGGCTCTGCTGGAACCACGCTTCCTCTAGGCTGCGTGCAGATGGGCACACAGCTAGTGTCCCACTGGTGGTGTCCCACTGCTCCCAGTTTCTGCAGGAGTTCACCCTACAATAGGTGAAAACTGTTTGCTCTGTGCTCTCAAGTAAGGATCAGACAAGTCCTTAGAAGTGGTATTTGGAGAATTTTTTTCCTCCCCTCTGTCCTTTACTTAGACTGATACTTCAACCGAAGCATACATTTTCAATGGTATTTGTTTGGTATCATCAGTGTTCAGTTATGCTAAGAAGCCTCTATAACTGCCCTCTAGATTTACGAAATTCTATTTTTTTCTGAAACCATCTGGTGACAATACCTGGCGTCTAGATACAGTAAATTAAACAAAACCCCTCCAATATCTATCTCTCAGAAGTAAACACTGAGCCTTCAGTTTCACAGCTGCAGCTCTGCAATTCATGCAGTCACTTTGTATGACAGAAAGCTTTCCTTTCCTTTGTCTTTTCCTTCTCTTAGCTGTGGAATCAGTATTCACAAAAGAGCAACATACAGTCCCTCTAGGTAGACAGCCTTGGCAAGTGCAACTGTTCCACATATATAGCTTGTGTAATCACTCCATGTGAGGTCTGAAACAGGGAAATAATGGAACCATTTCCAAAATAGGGAAGATGATTGGTCTAAATCCAAAACAATCCCTTAAGAAATTCTTTAGCTATAAAATCTCTGAAAGACTTATTCAGGTAAGTAGGAACAAGCTCATCTCTCCCTTATAACACTTGCCAACTAAAACCAAAATTTTTTAACAAACCCATTCTTTCATAATAACCAATGAATGCTTTTTTAAAGATTCTTCTAGGTAAAGACCAGATTTACACAGAGTTTATCAACCCCTCAGTTCTTCCAGCAAAGTCCATGCACTGATACATTCAAAGAAATGTAACAAAAGCTTCCTAATTTCTTAAAATGATTACAGTACCCTACAGTTTTTCAGGCAGTTATATAAAATATATTCTTTTCAATTAAAGGCTGATAGAACTGATTCATACTGTTATAATTCCAAAGTAATACCTCCTATACATTAAGAAACCAAGAGAAGAAAAGTCAATGTTAGAATATTACACCATTTTCTAATTCAAGACCCTGAAGCACTAGCAACTAATAGAATGAAAACTTCAATAGAGAGTATTCTTCATAAAACAACCTGCAGCTTTCAGCAGTACTTAAAATTTTCCACAAAGATATTACATTTTTTTTAGAGAATATTGAACTGTAGAGGTTAAGGCATATCCATGAACTGAAAGCAGAGTGAGAAAGCACATAACTGAGAACCCATACATAACATTGAACAACATCCCTTTTCATTTTTCCTGCTTTGTTCTAAAGTGTCTTTACTTCAGTCACATTATGAGCAAAAAAAAAAAATCAAAGTTTTTGTTCAAAATTTTTCTCATTGAATACATTATGGCATAAAACTTTGTTATAAATAAGATCATGTTGTAACTGTACAATAGCAATTTTTGAGAGAACTGTCACAGAAATGTAAGTGCTAGGCAGTTACTGAATAATCCTTAATATTTTTATTATTAAATATCTTAGAGAGTTTTAACTGCTTGGTATTCACTTAATGTCCAAAGCTATTTCTAACCACTGAAAAATATTTCAAAATACTTCCAACTTCAATCAGTATAACTTGTGAGTATAGCTGTTTCTCAGAATTACTAACTGTGTCAGGCTGAAAAAAAAATCTGAAATTCTGATGTTATTTTAGTAGACAAAAAAAAAGTAATTGAAAACTTCTCTAATACAATCTATTAGTGATCAAATAGTGATTTACCTATATTGCAGTTTCTAATAAACTATGTAGTTAGCTCGTGGCAAATGCCTATGTTCATTCTCTTTTTGCCTCCAGAAACAAAGGCATTTCTCTTGAAATTACCATTTACATTATCAGCACCAACTTATGTCATATCAAGTAACTTAAAAACTGTTTAGATTTGCAAATATTTTTTACACAATTTTCTTGACATCTTGAAAGTGGAGTACATAATTCCTCAGTCCTTTTTGGTTGTGTAAGAAGAAACACAAATCTTCCCATCATCTGAGTTATCGGCAATCACAAAAGTACTTCTTTCGCTGTCAGTGTGCTGAAATAAAAAGTGAGCCAATACATTGCTGCAAATGCATGAAGTTTTAGTCCAGTAGTAAAAACTGTAGTTCTTTTGCGTTTTAGTGGTGGCTGATCTTTCTTTGGAGTTCACAAAGTCCTTTGTTACTTTAGAAACGATCCTTGAGTGCAAGCAATCATTTTCTGGTCTTACTGTGGCCAGTTCTCAGTCTTTAAACATTATTCTCATTTCAGTATGTAAGGGATTCCCAGATGAGATTTATACTCTCATCTGAAACCTCCACCCAATTCTTAATCTAATGCCAGAAGACACTAATTTCTCTTTCTTGCACCATCGTATCTCTGACATCCTTCCGCAATCTCCTCAGCACCTCAGACCGCCACAGTAGCACACGACACTGAAGTCTCACGCAGACAGACGTCCTGCTCTGCTGACAGACTTTTGCACCTGGAGAAATATTTGCAGAGAGCTCTGCGAAGGCCTCTACTTGAAAACTGCCAGGAGGAGTTTTCTTGAAAATACATTTCAAAGTGTTGCCCACAACCTTTGCAATAAAATATATCAGCACTCAGAGGCAGACAGCACTTTCACAGTGAGGAACGAGGAGTTCTGAATATGTTAATCTTTCCGTGACGTCATCCAACTTGGGTTGCAGAGCCCTGTGACAATAACTTGTTTGCATGAAGTCCATATAAAACATTGAGACTCACACCTCTATCCCTTATACCAGGTAAGCACTTCACCTTAGAGCATGAACAGCACCTAAGAATTTTTTTCTTTAACTGTGATTGGTATCTTTTAAAATCTATTTTTAACCTGAAAACAGATTTAAATTAAAGTGACATTGCTTCGTGTTGCTCTACAAAGCTTTGACTGATTGATTTAGGCTTCTCTTATTTAGGCAGGAGTTGCATGAACTGATAAACACGCCTTATGATGAGTGAAGACAGGCACTATAGGGAACAAATCTAACAAATGAACCACTGCACATACTCTCCTCTATGAAGTCTTATCATTGTGTTTTCCTGTTTTGTTTTCTCATGCTTTTGCCTCTATCTTATTCTGTGCCGTGAAAATTAACTTCAGCAATTTTCTGGTTGTTATCTCTGTCTCAGAAAAGGATGATGAAATAAATTTGACACTCCAAATTTATAGACTCCAGTCTTACCATTCAGCTTTTGCTGGCTTTCCCCCAAAAACTATGCACACAGCTGCGCAGAAACCCTGAAGAAGTACGACTGTCAGCTTTCTTCCCAAGTACAGCTCCTTCTTTCTAACATACTCCTTCAGTCTTCCTTAAACTGACTTTTTGTCCAGTTTCTTCCTTCCAGCCCTGTTCAACTTACAGTTCTGTGCTTTTTTCTACCCATCAGCTATTTTGTTTCCGGTAAGAATTTTGCTCGCTTTCTTCTTCATTTAGACCATAAAGAGAAATGCACACAACCTGATGCAGAAGTGATTCCAACATAGAGTTATCTTGTAGCCATATTCCAGATTGAGGTCCAGAGCCATAATAAAGACTGAGATTGGCAGGATTTCGGAAACTAAATGTGAACTTGTGGCCTTCAAAACCTGTAAGCAACTCTTCACTAACGGTCAGAGCTCCTAAACTATCTGAAGCTCTTTTTGGCACCTAAGGAAGTGTCTGAAAAGGCCGTTAGGGCTATGCTTTGAAGAACAGGTTTGTCTATATCTCCACTTGTTAAAAATAGGTCATCTGTTCTCAGGGATGCACTAGAAGCCAAGAAACTGGAATAAGAGAGAGACCTCTGCCAGGCTGCAGGTTAGACACCTAAATCCAAGAGGCAAGACCAAACCAGTCCTTTGCCTTGCGAAGCGGCTCCAGACTCAGCGCGTTGACAGCCTTTGCCTCCGTGATGACTCTGTCCCCCAAGCACATGCAGTGACCACAAACATCCCCACAGCGCCAAAGGCTGCAGGCTCAGGGCTGTGGCACTGCACTGCCGTACCTGCTGGCTCCAGCAATCTTACCTGTAATTATGTGGCTAGAAATTAAAGTTACAAATGTACAGCTAAGTAAAACATTCCTTCATTGTTTTTGAAGTACCTTTACAGTGTTGTCCAGAGTTAGAAAACCAAGAATTTAATGCTAGGATTTATCCAGACTGTCCAGCCCTAACCAAAGACTTCTCTGTGGCTGTCTTCTAAGGGGTTAGAAATGGCATCAATGAAATTTTTCACAGACTTCAGCTGGCATATATCTCACCAGGCATTCCAATTCACTATGTGATGCTTTTGTTTCTCCACTCCCTTGTCACAAATTGCTTTTTAATTTTTGTATTTTGACTTTGCTGAACACTTCAAGACTGTATTGTTTTGTAGTCCCTAGGGCACCAGGCAAAGCAAATAGAGAATTTTAAATTTCTTACATCACACTGTGATAATAGTGTCAGTTCACCCTAATATTTTGAAAGCTGACTCCAGTCATCTGGATTGAGATCATGGGGTAGACTTCTGCCGCACAAGATTCTGTGGCAAATTCTATGTAGCTGCAAGTTACCCAAGCCCCCAAAACTACCGACTGTCATCTATTTATAGCTCAGGGACTGATGACTGACTTTGTGTCTTTTGACTGAAAAGATTATTTACTTGCTGAAAGGGAAAGCATTTTAGTAGTGGAGCCAGTTTTTCCAGACAAGGTAAATAGGAAAGACACTGTAAGAGACACAGGAGATTGAAGTGTTAGTACGAATATTAATACAGCTGCTAGTAATGACATTGAACAAACCGTCCACCTTCAGAAACTTTTAGTTATTTCTGTCTTCAGCTTTATCACCTGGTTTCTTTGCTCTGTGCTCAAATAGCCTTCGCTACATGCCTATCTGTCATCTTATATTCCAGTTCTTGGATGCAAGGATTGTTTTTTAATCTTGTATTTGGAAAGTACCCAAGCCAGTTTAGACATAGCCACAATATAAATAATTTGTATCCAGACAGCTGGAATGCCCACTCAGTGTGTTAGCTGCAGGGCTGCACGTTCAGTCACCTCTTGTTCTCTTCCAAGGACTGTCCCTTATGTCCTGCAGTCTACTGCCAGCAGCAGGGGAGCATCTATACAATCAGATGGCCAGTTTCAGAAAAGCAGATATTCTTCCCCCTTGTTTTTCTAGGAAAATTAGATAATGACAGTTTCAATAAACTCACTAAAAGGGGTGATCTGCACAGAAACCCCCGTCAGCGAGGCCAAGTGCGTTACTCAGTAAGACACGCTGCAAACCCAAGTATAACAAACACTGCTGGAGAGGGCTGCCTGGTGAACTCGTGGTGCAGCTGTGGAGCACCGCGTTTCTGGCCAAGTGACCCCAATCTCAGAGCAGTCACAGAATCCAGAAAGCTGAGTTCATAACAGTTATGTGTTCATAGTCAGGGAGAAAGAGTCAGAAAAACAAATATTTCTTCTTTTTTTAACATGCGGGATTTAAAGTACAAGACCTGGCTTTAAATAACTGACTGGGTGCTTTAGCTCTGCAGTGCACCAACAGCTCTATGTTGGCATAAAAGTTGCTCCACAGAGGTCAGTGGGAGTTCCAGCTGAACTCCATGAAAGATCTGTTGAATGAAGCACATCAAAGAATTGGATTCCCTGAGCAATATCTTCCTCAAGTTTCCCTGCTGTAAAGGAATGGAGAATGCTACTGACTCTATTGCATAAAGCTCTTTAAGACTTTCAACAGTAAGGCAAGAAATTAATTCAGTCACAAATTTTGGCATCACTGAAGAATACCTACACCTCCAATTGAAGCAGAATTATTCATTTGTAGTGCTATAGCTATAACTAAATTAGATTCCTTGTGAACTAAAACATATGTAGCTTGTAAAAATTAATTCCTAATCAGACCAAGTTTGTATTTGCTGTTTGAGAGATACGAAGACAGTCTGTTGGAAAGTGAAACAAATATTTCTCAGATTATTAGATCTTTCACAAAATGCGTATGAATGTAAAATTTTAATATTCCATAGATCAATCGCTTCGTTAATGTAAAATTAATTAATTTTGTTTTATCTATAAAATTAATACAAATTATTAATGATAATCTGAAAACATAAGAAATAATTATTAATTGTATATTTACGCTTATCTCACTATCCAGAGGTAGAATAGTCACCAAGCATCCATTCCCATACATAGCAGTAAAGCCGTAATTTTAGAACAATCTCTGCTGATGTAGCTACTTGAAGAAATTCACCATTGTTTTACCATGTCTGTCATTTTGGATTTAAAGATACCTTCCTATACGATGCAGAAGTAGTGCGGTGCCAACATATACAGTACATACATATAACGACCCATTCAGCCTTTCATCAGTCACGCTAAAATTATGATTGTGAAGATACAGAGCAAAAATCAACTTTTTTTCTCTGTGGTCTGTGTTTAGGTTGTATCATCCACAGACCATGGTCAGATTCCTGCAAGTTTCTGCAAACGAAATCTTTATTTGATATCCCAGAGGACTCAATTTCTCTCCTTTTTTTCTTGTTTGGCATGTCAGCTATATAAACATGGCCCAGATTCACATCAAAAGTTCGTAGGAATTGCCTACAATAAATAAATACACACCATTATCATGGCCCTTGTAGGCATTGTGGAGAAGAGATTTTAAAGTAAAATAATTGCACAAGATATACAATTGTCTGTGTAGATTAGTGCATCAGGTTACTCAATAAAGAACATTTTTAAGCACATCTAAGTTAGGTAACAGAATAATTTTTCTTGCACAACCTTAATTCATCTCAGTAAACTACATGCATTATGAGACAATCTTTAATTAAGTGATTAAGTACCACAAATGCTGTATTGCATTTTACAATGCACACAACAGACTTTTTTCTAGAAAATAATAAAAATTCTCTAGAGTTGTCTGAAGAAGCCCCTCTTACACATATCTATACACTAACAATAGTTATATCTATAGTTATCTAAAACTAAACAAAAAACACTCATATCAGTGTTTTCTACCTGGGATCCTCAAGGAGATTTACAAAATTGTGCCAGAATATTTGTAATCTAGTTTGCAAATTAAATATTTGGAAGAACAGCAAAGTCTTCACGTGCACTTTGCAGACTGTTCTGCACTGTTCTTTGTAATGAACAGAGAATGATAATGGACCTCAATTTTCTTTGTTTCTTGAAACTACTTAAAATTAGGGATTACATGGCTCACAATGAACATTTAGATTGCTTTCTAAAGCTTTATACAAATATATACTGAAAGCGTATGTCTTGTTACACTTTTTAAAAATGGAAAGGGTTCTACCTGTATTTACATATTTTGATTCAAAATCTCCTTTATTGTCAGTTGGGAACAGAAAAGCCTTTATTATTCTCAGCTGGGCCCAGTCCCACAAACATTTCAACCCTGCCTTCATCAGATGCAGATCACACCAACATTTATCCCCACTAATCACCACTCCCTCTGGCACTGACATTATCCTGGGGAGTTTCCCATTCACCTGACATCAATTACCCTAGACCCTGCTGATACTTAATTCATATCATCATACTTAATTAATCATTAACCCCTTCACTGCACTCTGTGTTCTGTAATTGGTGTTCACAGCATCTGCAAAATATTAAGGGTATTTAACTGTACATTCATCATGAGATCTTCTACTAGAGCATGAGGTACAGGCCACAGACTTCAGCCATGTTTCAGGAGGCTATCACCCAAAAATATTAACACTAGGAAAAATTTGCATTCCTCATCCAGCAGATCCATAAATCTAGCAGCTTCACATCTACCACTCAGTTCTCTTCAGAACCATTTAATAAATTCCTGTTCTCACAAGGACATCAGGAGACCTGCCTAATTGCTTAGCCAGGAAAAATACTCATGGAAAGAAACAGAGCCCATTGAGGAGCTTCACATTTCAAAATATCTAAACAAAAAAGACTGACAGCTTTAAAGGAAAAGTCCAGTTTAAGATTTATTTCCTGTCAGCTCCCTCTAGAAATAGGGGTTTTCTTCTATTCATGATACTGATAGAGCTTGGTGGCCAAAATATCTGAACAAGCATATGAGGTGAAATCACACTAGCTGTGGATCTCTGACAATATTTAATATTGTTTAGGTGATATCTTAAAGGGGGATACTTTTCTTTACAGAGAGACGAGAATTCTATTGAGCTTCAAAAATCCACTTACCCACACTAGTATTCCAGCTTTTCTTTTCCTTGCAGACCTGCAGGAAGAAAAGAAGCCTAGTGTGCATGGAGTCTTTAGTGTAGGACTCTAAACACACAGTGAGAAATGTAACGAGGCTGAGGAATAAAACAAGTACGGGGGATGGCTCATTTTGAAGAGCAACAGCCTACTCAGAATGTGAGAAAATTATCCATTATTATCAGTGTATTGGATTATTAGAGTTAAATTTTGTGGTCTTTTGTTATATCTTTTAACCTTTTTTCATCTTTATATTTTAACGGTAAGTTTGAACAGAATGTCTATGAAATTACATTTATCTGAAGCAAAAGAACCGAAGAACTGGTACAGAGGCTATTTCAGTGGATCTCAAGTTAGAAACAAATCTGGAGGTCCATATTCTACGCTTACTCTACTGAAAGACAAATAGCACATCACTGATGAGATTTTTCCTGGTTCTTTATATTCTGCTTTTATTTTGTTTTGCTTTTAGCTTAACAGAAGAGAAATATTTAAAGAGCAGAGTATCTGACAAATCTCATTTCACAAGCATCAAGAATGAGGTTAATGAGGTTTCAAAATAGGGTTAAGTGGTACCACCATCAGAGGAGCTGTGAATGTTTGTAGAAGATGCACATGAAAGAAGACCCATTTTAATCATATGGAAGATTCTCACTTTCATTTCTGCTAGCAGGGTAATGTCACAAAGATTTTTAAATTTTTATAAGAGGTGCAAGATAAAATAGAACAAAGCCACATTTACTGGTCTCATATCTTCACTAAGCAGGTTGCAGAGATCAGTTAATATAAAAAATAAAATTTAACTATTTTTTGATATGTATTTCTCTTAGAAATATCTCTAGCAAATACATCAAAGTTATACATCAGTCCAAGTCAGACTGAAAGCAAACAGTTTTTCCTTGTGGCCAGGCAGAATACAGTCATATCTGTACATCAATGCCTATTACTTCACTTTGAAAACAAAATAAAACAAAAATAATCAAGCACTGTATTCCCCCCAGTTCCACAGAACTGATGGTACCAATGTTTAACTTCTAACAAAAACCTGTGGAGACACATGGTAAGTCAAAATATTAGTGGTGCAAAATCACCCCTCCCGATTAAAGTCACCAGTGTTATGTTTGCTTTCACCAAGTGAGGAACTTGTCAAGAATTTCCGAGGAAAAGTATATTACTGCAGGAATGTTTAATTGCAGGAATGGAAGGAGCTGGGTTGTTTCTAGCAGTTGGAAAGAGTCCAAGCTCAGCCAATTGAGAGAAAATTTCTTTAGCTATATTATTTTTTTGAAATTTTCCTAAAGAGTTTAGCCTGAGCCAGTCAGTGAGTACAGAAAATTTCAGTCCAAACAGTTGAATTACGATGAACATATTAGCATTTGAAAATGGGATTTTATCATGAGATGTGTCAGGCAACTTTAGTGACAGGCAGATCTTTCTACTCCCCTTGTAATACTGGTCTCCTTAAAGGCATCAGTGACCGCTATTGAATCCAGACCTGGTTGTAATGGATGGTGTCCTTCCTATTCTCTTTCAGGCTAATTGAAAAAATTAATTCAGTGCATTTGGGGAATCCAGGATCATGAAAAACAGAATCTTTTTCACAAAAGAATTGTCACAATGGTGAAAGCTGAGCAAAGCTAGGCTTCAGAGTCTACGCGTTTTTCTTGTGGCTGGTTATATATACACCTCATGGTGGTTTCATAGAAAGGACCGGGTGTGCAAAACAGGAAAAAGTCATGTACAGTAAAACATTCATGAGGGAACAAGAGGAAAAGACCTTTGTGGCATAGAAGAGGACTGAAAAAAAGGCTTGCATAGTGTGAGCAAGAGAACTTCTGTGTTATTGCTTTTTCAGCTGTATCTGTTCTGCACTTAGATAGGACAATCATTTTTTTTCTGTTATCAGAGAAAAATCTCTGATGTACGTTAATTGTGCAGAACAAAGAGAGAATTTATAAACATTTATGTATACCAGTGTGTGTTTATTTCTTGTCTTTATTTCTCTGAGATGGTAAAAACCCTTACATAAATTCCATAGATGTATATAATAATTACATTTTATTTGGTTGATACCATTACCTGCACTTGATTTTTAATAATACCTTAGTTGGAGAAATGAATGGCACCAGTTTCTCTAATCTGGAACAATACCAAATTAATGCCTATTACTCCATTTCATGAATCACGTGATTTCTGTGTTTGTCTTTATTGTATTTAAGATGTCACTACCCTTACTTAAGTGCAGCGTAATTATGATAAGTCATTACATACTTGTCATCAAAAATAAGCGTTACACAAGTAATAATTTATTGGATTACAGTGCATTAATAATTTCTGATTTAGATTACTCTTTGACAGGAGGGAGACACTGTTATTTCTAACAACAAAGCAAAACACAACTGATCTACTGGGTGGCGACATAAGCTCTAATGTTTCCTCCCTTTAGCACTGCCTAGTGCATAGCACTGTGCAGACCTGCACAGCAATTGCATCCAGCCTCGATTATGACACGGCCATCTGCATGAACCTTTGCTCCTCCGAAAATAGGTGCCCACACTGATGAACTCCAGTTTTCCCCAGCTAGCAAGCTTGTCATTATCTTAACGTACTCACTTCATCCACTAGCTACCTACTGGCTATTTCTCTTCTCCAAATTTCCCAAAAAAACATTTCTTAACACCATTGTCTACACTGGATTTGATGTTTTGTGTCCAGACCACAGACAAGCAGATGCAGCGTCTGCTGGGGACCCAGGGAATGGTCAAGAGAGAGTGGAGTAGCAGCTTCTATTTCTATACAAATAAAATATGCCCTTGAAGGAAGAAAATGTTGCTGCCACCTTTGTACCATTTGCAGGACTGGTGTGATAAGGGACATCTCTGCCCCAGGAAATATGAATTCTAGTGATTCCCCTTTAGAAAAAATATCTTTTAATCAGTTAGAATAGTTTTAAGAACTGCTGTGAATCCTATTGCTGCTTTCTCCATCTAAAATACTCTTATAATCTTAACCTCAATATAGTCTCAATAATATGAGAGGATTAACTTTAACGTTTAAATCAGATTATAGCTTCCTTGCCTCTACACTATTTTTAACGTGCTCAAATTAAAATCAGGAGCATTTTTTTCTGTATGAATTTATAATTTTTGTGCTAAGTTACCTTGATCAAGACAGTACGAAGTACAGATGTTTTCTAGAAACATTAGGATATTTTAATCACTGTCTGCTGTTCATGTGGCTGACTGAGAAACACTCTTTCTGGGTAGGTCTCTGAAACAGACTGGAAAAACTCATCTAGATAAAGAAAGCCTCTCCTGGAGCCATTGCCTGAAAGGCAGATGGATGAGCACACTCTTTTGACAATTATTGTTGTCTGGCAGTTGACGATAAGTACAGACTGAAAAATAAATTGTAAAGTTTTGCTTACCAGTTGAGCACAAAATAGCAGACTAATATAGAATAGAAATAGTAGGGAGGCATATGTGGGTTTGGAACTGTAAAGATCCCCTCATAGGATTGGGCAAGCATTTTCATTCCAAGTCCAAACAACCTGAACTCCAGCTATATAATTATGTTTGGATTTGGGTTTTTTTTCTACCCGTAATATTTTGTTTGGCTTCTGGACAGTTTGGAAGTTAGAATTTCTTCTGCTGTCTATTTACTTATGACATTCAATGCTGGCAAGGCTGATGCATTTCTGAACTGTGGAACTCTCTAAATTCCCAAGGATACTTGAAAATCATCATTGTCAGTAATAAAGTTCAGTTATTGTGCGCAATAAGAGCAATTTCAGTAAAGAGAGGCTCACAATATATCAGTTTTGTGACTTTACTTTTTTTGCTTGAGAGCTAAGGGATGGGTCAGCAAGTATATGACACGAATTAGGAATCCTAATTATCATGGAGGTACTGTAGTGTCACTAACAAAAATGCTTCAAGGCTTTATTAGTTGGGTGTGGTCTAAAAGCAAGGTTTCTCTTTTGCAGGAAATGTTAGTTTGCTTGGTATTTGGTTGGAAATTGAAGCCTACTGCAAAACTTTTCAAAATTTCTTGTAAAGTGAAGACCCTTGAGCAGCCCAGTGTTCCTGCCAGACAAATTACCATCTGCACCACAAAAATTACCTCCAATAAAGCAACATTACTACACTTACACAGCCTGGTATACACTGCATATTCAGCACCCTAATCATGACTGGTGAATCCAGAAGAAGATAAGATTATACAGTCACACATACATGCAAAATTAGCCTCTTCTCCTCTAACAGTAGGTGAAAGGGCTGCCTAAACGCTTCTGCAAAGTATATTGTACGTTAATGTAACAGCCTGAGTTTAGTTGATCTCATTTCCACTAATTTTTTGTAACACTTTTACTAATTAGTTGGCCTTCACACACTAACAAGTTTTCTCTCTTATGCCATCTCTCATACTAGTCTCCTAACACATCCCCCTTTGCTGACCCAGAATTCTTGCTCTTCTTTCAACACCTCCTTTGTGCTCTGCCTTCATGACAAAATAACTTCAAGCAGACCTTTCTGCGTGAGATGTTAACATTTAGCAGTTTTTCCTGAATATGATGAAGACTAGAAATGTCCTTGTATGAGTGATTCAGCCTTTTTCTTACTCATTACTTAACTATCAATGTGAATTTTATTTAATAAGATGGTCAATGGTATGACATAATCTGTACATAGGCTTGGTACCTGATTGGTACAGTTTATCAAAAAGCTTAGAGAACTTAGAGATTTGTAGACTAGAAGTCTTGATAGGGAATATATTCTTACATAGGCGAAATTTGTCACACTGTTAACCCTACTAATCTTTTTGAAAGATTTCAAAACTTCAGCTAGGGATTCCCATAAAATGGTCTACTATCTCCTCTGGAAACAGGCCTAATATTTATTACTGCTAAAAAGAGCTGCATCTTAGTAAAAGTCCTCTTCCATATATTTTAACCCATTTCAACCACACAAAGCTGAATGTCTTAACCAAGTGTAACCTGCCAGTTTGTATTGGACAAGTCACCCCACAAAAACTTCAGGTGGTTCTTGCATGAAACTGAGATGGATTCTATGGGGACCCATTTTATTTTGTCCAAAGCTCTGATTAGGAAGACTGAGGTAACTCTTCCAGGACATTACACAATGATCCTTCATTAGAAGACTATAAATTTTTCTTAGTAAAATGTGAGGGGAAAATAAATACTTCTGGCTTTCATACTGTGTAACCCCATGCAATGCTGTAAAAACCCCTCCAAAACTGGCTTGCACAGAGGCCAGACCTTTTGCCTTGGCCATCCCTTATTAGTCACTAATATAACTAAACTTGTCTCAAAGTTTTCACAGACAAAACCCATTTTTGAGGGGTTGTGATTCTGCTGTAAATTTTCAATTCTGGGTGAAATTTAATGAACAAAAGCCTATGTCAAGAGCAAATTTTAATAGTATTAATTTAATACTATTAAATTAATTAAATTAATGTAATTAATTTAAATATATATATTATTTTGTATGTTTTTAAGCTATTAAGTTTTCCATGTCCCAAACATCCTACAGTCCTTGGGTAAGTTTTAAAATGAAGTTACACTTAAGGCATTCCTAACTGATGGTACCAAAAGCAGTTCTCACCTAAATGATGATTCTCTGACTCTCCCCAGTGATATCCAATGCCCTGGATACCAGGACACATCTGGCATCCCACACAGAGGGCCTGAGCAGTACTCACGTGGGTATCCAACTCAACCATTCACATAAATACTCATTTTCAACACCACTGATCTGAAAATGAAAGCCCTATGTTCAACCTCCTCTTTAGTTTTTCAGCCTCAATGGTAGCCCAGGGTTTTTCAGATCACCCTTGCACAAGGGCGAGCACCTACACCCACGCAAGCAGTTTCCTGAATGCAGTCAGCTCGATTCTGACTGTCCGGCAGCTGCTCCCCTACCTTTGACAAGTTACTACTGAGTTGAATTCACAGCAAAAATTCAGAGACACAGTTTTGCACAAAGGTAAGATTAAGTGTGCTACCCTGTTTTCTCTTGTGTCTGTACTCCGTGGAAGCTGGGGACTTCTTCCCAGCATAGATGCAATTTACTGCAAATTTTCAAGGTCTTGCATGACTACAAGGAACCCCACCTTCTTTAATTTTTCTCATCACAAATACAGGTTAAAAATGTTTCCTTGACATTAGAGTTTACTTCTGTCTGCTGCTCATTGTTCTCTAAGGTTTTTTATGTTTTGTTTGGATTTTAATATGTTCCTTAAAGTATCATATTTTTTAATGTCATTGGTCTACCACATATATATATGAAAATCTATTGATGGGCACAATTCACATTCATCGCTAAAAACAAAGTAACATCGTTTTGGTTTTTCTCTTGTTTTGTAACTTTCAATGCAGGAATAAATGGCTACACAAACAGCAAGATCCAAACTAAGCATAAGAATTAGATACAAAATTTCTCTTCAACACAAATATCTACATGTGCAAAATCACATAAATCATCAAAAAATTGCACAATATTAAATTACACAATCTTGAAAATAACAACAAGAACAACAACAAAATTCTGGATTTTTTCACAAAAAAATAAGATATTTCAAATAGCACACCATGTCAAATCTGACAATTTTGCAAAAATTTTTTGCATAAGCACCATGTGTCTTAGTTAATAAATCTGCCTCTCCCAAAAAATATTCTTTGCTTTGTTTACTATCACTTGGTAAACAAACAAAAAAACAGAATTTTAAGGACCTTAAATTCCCTTACGCTGAATGCCCTTAAAAGAATCTCCTCACTCATAAAAATTCCAAGATGGTGAGTGAAAAGGACAAACTGCATTAGAGGTACTAATATTTAAACATCAAGCTGAGGAAAAGTAACAAAGAAAACATAAACCATGTTCTTCAGCTGTGCAAGCAGAGGCCCACATGGCTCAGCTGTGCTCAGCCACTGACAGGAAGAGTGAATATCGTATCCAACCCAAACTATTCCACGCTTCCACTATTGTAGGATAACCCTGGAACCCTGGGACAGAGTACAGGCTGAGGACACAGCCCAGGGTTGTGGCCTCATTATGCTGTCTCTTACAGACACATAGTCACAAATCTGAAGTTGTAACAAGGTATTTCAGGGTATGTAGGTTTGCACTGATGTGTGAGAAAAAAGAATTCTTCATCAAACCCCCGAAAAAAACTAAGCAAGGAAAACACTTTCTTATTCACCTGAATTTTGTATTTTTATTTCTGTGCATTTTAGTAAATTATGTCTGCTGCCTGTAAGGTAACATAAATGCTTTTCAATTTGCTGTTCAACTGATCGGGTTTTTAAAATAAACATTTTGCCTTTTAAGTCATTTTGCAGTGATCCGGTGATTACTGACCTTTCTAATGGTACGTACCCAACCTCGCATGTCTGAGCTGCCCTCTGTGGAACCATTGTATAAAGACTTTCACACCCTAAGTGCTCTGAGCTGCACCTCATGCAACCCATACCAGAGGACATGCCTACATCCTCCAGGACCAATCCACACAGGTATTTTGACTCCAGACTACTGTGTTAAATGGAACAAAATCCAAAGATCTTTGTGGATCTGACCTTTTCACACGGAGCTTTCATGTGTTTAGGAAACCCCATAGCTCGTTTTGAGTTTCAGGAGCTTCCCATTCACTGATAAATATCGACCTTAAGCAAGTATATATGCTGCTTATGGAAAAATATTTTTAAATTTTGTTTTTAATCCAGCTAATTACCTCTGTTTAATTTTTGAGGACTGTTCCTTTCATAAATAGAGCAGTGCTGTCTAAATTTCAGTTTGAAGGCCTGATTGTTAGCAAGGTGTTTTTATTGGTATTGAGTAAATCCTTAGCTTAAAATGCAGGTCTGCAGAGGACTTATTGCATGCCACATCTTTCAAAAGCTTCAGTAATGTCTAAAGCATGTTCAGGCCTGCCAGTACCCAGATCCACATTTTGCAGAGTTGCCTGATGTATGGGAACAAAGTTTAAGTATACCAAGAAAATGTTATAGGCAGACCTCTAGCAATATTTTTATGTATCCTTTTTTTCCAAGGAAAAAGTGATTTAATTGTATAAGCTGCCCCTCTTCCATTTTATTGTACAAATTCCCTGGTGCCATTAGTTCATTCAAAGCCAGAAGTATCACTCTACACAGTTTTTCATTTTACTCAGGGGAAGTATATGGAAATTTTACAGCAATAAGCTACAAATGGGGAGCTGGACTACAGCCAGTCTGCATCCTTCTCATGCCCTTACACCATTTTTTTTTCAGTATTCAGCGTTCTCTATGGTATATAGAATATTTATCCTGAGAGGATATTAAATTCATTTTGGAGATGAAAATATAGTAAGTAAGCCTTTAACAATGATGTCTAAGGAGCATAGCTGACATTTTCTTTTCTTTTTCTTTCAATAAAAGTTCACTAGTGGAGTTTTTAAACACACAAAATCAGTTTTCTATAATGTACAGCTCTTGCGTTTCAGTTTATTCTTTTCCAAGAGGTCAATAATTATTTTTCTGGTGTTTTACAACTCGATTATTATTGTATCTCTTGCACAGATTGTTAGCATAAGGGACATAAAGGTGCAGGCTGGCCTGGCTCAGGGCCCTGTATGCTTTTTCTTTGTGCCTTTGTAAGTGAAAAGAGGGGATAGCCAGAATAGTGTTATAATTGCTAGGGTAATGTGTGATAACGTTATGAGTATACTCAAGAAATGAAGTATTTAAGCTCATAGGAAAGTTGTTGTTTCAGACTTCTCATGGAAGCCTAACGGATGAAGCATCCATCAAATATGTGCAGGTGACATTTTAATAGCAGGCTAACATATTTCATCCTTTGTATATCAAATATGTACATGAACATAGCCATTATAGACATCACATTCACTCCTCAGGGAGTGGTTACTCCATAGAAGACAGAATTTTACAATAGAAAAGATCATATATTCCATAGAAACAAATGATTGAAGATTTCTTCGCGTTGTATGAAATTCACTCCAGAGCAGAAGCAGAGATCTTCTTGTAATGAAGTCTTTCTTTTCATAGATTACATAGGCCTTAGGTGGAAACTATAACATTCACTTACGTTTCAGACATCTACATTTGAGCCAGATACTATGTCTGCCGTTCGCAGTCAACGGAAAGGAGCTGGTACTCTAAGGACAAGATTCAGCTGTCCAATTTTAAGACTAACTTTAAACTGTTACCACTACAGACTCTGTTAAACCAGTCTCTTCTCTGATCTTGGACTGCGACTAAAATGATCAGTTCTGAAGGGCCTTTCTGCCCTATAGATTTTCACACTGAGGCACATTAATAACCAGGCCAGTGGAACGATGGCAGGAGGCATGGTGTAGGCATGAAATGAAGTGGTATCTACCTGAAATCCAAAGGCTGTCACAACATAAGACTTTACCATAATGCCAAGCCTCTTACAACTTCCATATACATCAACCCAAAGCTTTGCTCAAGATAAATGTGAAATGAACTGAAACCAATATAAAAACTTGCTGACTTTAACATGGTCAGAGTCACACTGTGAATTAGAGTCAGTTCCTACAGATCCAGTTCCCAGGAGGTTGCTAACACTTCCATAGGATAACAGCAGCAAGATCTCATCATGTCTTGAGAGGTAATGCATAAAAAAAATACCGTGATCATTAATTATAAAAACAGTGAGCAGCTCTTGCATATCCAGAGCTACAATAAAATTCACCATATCATTTTTTTTGTCATGTATTCTAGGAAATGTTATTTAATTTTTCTGTGCCTCAGCTCCCTACCTGTTCAGTAAAGGGGCAGTGTTCTATTTCGCCCAACTTCTGTAAGGTTAGAGTGAAAGTTCTCATTGCAAAGTCTCTGTGATGGCTTATTGTATATCTTCATAGAACATAAGACAAAGACAGCTCTGCTGGGATCTTTGGGTAGAGATGGAATAGACATAACAGTGTACAAAACCTGTACTTAATCAATGTTAGTTCCTCAGTGTTAACATACATATATATGATTAAGATGTTAGTAATATTGTATTTTACATAAATTTACTTCTGGAACACTATTGCTACTACATAATCACTGCTATTGCAGTGTCTGCATAGGATTTCTTAATTTAGAGGCTAACAGCATGCATATTTAATAGTGAGAATTCATGCTCGTGGCTCTGCATTCCTTTTACAGCATTTGATTAGTAACACCTAAAATTATACTGGGAGCTATATTTCCTGTGTCTTTATACAGCCTTAGAGCTATCATCACCACCAGAGGGGATACAAAGATTTTTGTGTAACTACAAAATTAACAGTACGGAAGGGAGCAACTGATTTTCAGTTATATATATAAAATAATATATTGTATATTCCATGTTTATTTTTAACATGACAGGAACATTCTGAAAATGGTCCAAGATGTTCACTAGGTTACTTTCTAACACTGCTTTACCATACATAAAGAGTTTTACCACACCAGTCTGTATGCGTTCATTTTTCATTATGATTCTTCACAAAGAAGTGTACTTTTGACCTCCCACCTTCCCAACACAGGTTCTATTCATTAAAAAAGAAAAAAAAAAAAAAGAACAAATAGCTTACACACATGTATGCATAATACACATCTTGGTTGCAAAAAGCATTTGTTGTACTAGTTGCTCGAGAAGGTAACCCCAGCAACAAGAAACTTTTCGATTAATTAATGTGGGCTTTTTGTTAAGTTTCATCTTTAAAAAAGAATCTGTCTTAGAGGTGCAAAATAAAATACTAAATATACACTCAGTGTGACATTTAATGTATGTCATCAATTCAGTTCTTGACATTACAGGCTCATGCAAAAAAAGTACAAATGGACAGCTATTTAACCAGGGACTAGGATGACCTCTTACTTTTGGAAAAGTTTTGTGATTTTTGAAAAGTTTTTGGTGCTTTATGGTTGGACTCCATGATCTTAAAGGTCTTTTCCAAGCTAAATAATGCTATGATTCTATGATTCATTTCACTTGAAACAGGACTCTTTTTCTATATTTTATACGACCACCTGACAGTTCTGATACAAATTAAAAGCTGGGTCCCTCATATTTGCAACTGAAAGTCTCGTAAGAAAATGGGCCTTTGACTTCCATTAACTTTAAGATGTTGATGATCAAATTGAATCAAAACCAGCTGAGACTCTGAACCCGAACATTAGAAGGCCTAGTAATTTGTTACAGCAAGATGCTAGTAACTTAGCGAGCAAAGATACAAGCTGATAGAGTTGGGATTGCTCAGCCTGGAGAAGAGAAGGCTCAGTGGAGACCTTATTGCAGCCTTTCAGTATTTTAAATGGGCTTATAAGAAAGATGGGGACAGGGTTTTTAGCAGGGCCTGTTGCAATAGGACCAGAGGTAATGGTTTAAAACTAAAAGAGGGTAGATTTAGACTGATATAAGGAAGAAAATTTTTACAGTGAGCCTGGTGAAACACCGGAACATGTTGCCCAGAGAGGTGGTGGATGCCCCATCCCTGGAAACAATCACAGCCAGGCTGGACAGGGCTCCAAGCAACCTGATCTAGTTGAAGATGTCCCTGCTCATTGCAGGGGGTTTGGACTAAATGGCCTTTAAAGGTCCCTTCCAACCCAAACTGTTCTATGATTCTATGACGAACTTTGCACATGTGAACTCGATTTCTGTCAATGAAAAGACTACAGTTTGCAACACAATAACTTCATGAAGAGATGCTATGCTTATTAATAGGGAAGATATCACAGTTTTTCCATGTAGGAAATTAATTCCTGGATAGTACTGCATATAGAATCTTCTTCCCTTTCACTTTACTGCTTACCTGGGTGTAAAGTGAAAAAAATGGATGAATAACTAAAAATTAGTGTCATTCTTCCAGCCCCCTAACATTGAATCACTTGTCCTTACAGGAACACCAAGAAATGTCAGCATACTGAAATTACATCTCAGCTGGACTGATAATCACCAAGATGTCTGTTACTCATCCAGGTTATCACTTCCTATTGAAAAATATGCTGTCTTTTCAACAAATATCTGATATTTCAATCCAATCCTACATTTTGGGCTCAGTGCATTATTGTAATCCAGATAATCCTAAACATGAAGTACATTCAATCAAATATAGTTTAAAAAAAAAAGGAAAATAAAACACTCGTTTCGTGTCTCTTATTTTACTCAGCTTAGAAATGGCTTGAATTTACCTTGAAGGTAAACTGAAAAAAAAAATGTGAAAAAGTGAATGTGTTTTATGAAATCTGTGATCTGGTGCCTCTTCTTTGTTATTAGGAAAGCCAAAACTTGCGGATTTATGCAACATGAGCAAAAAGCTGAAGCCACATTGACATTTCATAAATCAGATGACAGACCTGTAGGTGCAAAACTACAGAAACCTACAGAATCTCTGCAGCTTCTAGAGACTTAGCTGGAGAACTCAAGTATTAAAGAAAACTATCTTTACCATAACAAATCATATCAAATTCTAAATTGACTTTTTCTCAGAAATCGTAAAAATATCCACGGACAGACAGCTTTCTAATTTCCTTTGTGTTGTACTCAGTTAAAGAAAGGTACTCAGTCTGAGAATACCACAGTATAGGTTGTTGCTCTAACCACTGATTTTCACCTCCTTGTCTTTTCTCAGTTATTCAATGCCAAAATAATCACCCAGCTTCAAGATAGGACCAAAACTAGTAAATCCCAATCAGACATAGCTATTATTTTCTAATGTGAAGTTGGACACTAACATTATAGCTATATAGTAATGAGTCTAGTTGATTAGTGTAAGACACTCTAGGCTTAGTGTACCGATTGGTGTTAGCAGTGTAGAGAAGTTAGAGCAAAGTTAGCTAAGAAACGTGAAGCCAGTCCATACTGATGCCCCATTTACTACTCTTCTGCACATGTTGCTACCCCAAGACCTGGTCTGTGTGACTGCACTACATCTATGTAGCATTTAGTGTAAATTACCAACACACTTAGGTCGATTTGGGATCATTCATGTGTAGGAGTCAGTCTGCAAAGACATATCCAGAAAGTTTCTTGCACTTCCCTTACATGTGATCTGGGACACATACATATTTCTGGGACATCCATGAGTGACTTCTCCTCCCTCCCTCCCTGGCTTTCAGAAAGTTCTACCTATAAATCCATCCTCGATAACAGTCAATATATTTGGTTCCCATATACGCAGCTAATTGCCTAGGCATTTCATGTACTAGCTCAGTCAACGTCTGCCTCAGGGTGAAAACTTCCACTGAACTACTACAGACATTCAGATTCTGAAACTTCTCAGGCTTGAATTGCCCAAGTCATTATATACAGTTGGACTGGAAATTTTATCCGTTATCAACTACCTGTGAGGTTCACTTTTGTGAATGCTGTAAATCACTGAGGTTTTTTTCCCAGTTGTTGTTTTATGAAATACTGCACAGGAGCATGCAAAAGTAAAAAACAGAAAACTACTGCCATCAGACACAAGCTCTGTATGATTAACCTTGGTCTCATAATCCACTATCTAATTTGTTTGTCATTACACATCAGATTTGATGACTCATTAGCCATCCGTTAGGCCTGATGAATAGGCAGGCACTTAAAGGTAAGCACAGATTGTTTTTTAAGCGTGGTCTCTGGTATCAGAGACACCAAAGTCAATTAGCAATATGACTGCAGAGCTGAAATAGTGGTGATGTGAAGAGAAGTTATTACCTTCTTCGGACATGAGGGAGCCTTTACTACTAAAGCACAGTAATCTGTGTAGACAGGATGGCCTACCTCTGAACAAAGGCGAAGTAGTGCCTTGAAGCCTCAGGACATCATTTCCCTTGTTCTCAAACTCAGGACTAAGCACTTGAGGCAAGGTTGAAATGTTAATGCAGGGGGTAAAGAGGGTCTCCCTCATTCTCCGGCTTGTCTTTCAAGGGATCTTCTCCCAGATTTCCGTTTGAATTCTGGGGAGGAGATACATCAGTACAGTCTTTCAAAAATAAATGAGGCCACAGGCACCCACTGACTGCACTCTATTTAAAACTCTCTTGTAATACTTTGGTTCAACCAGTCTATACGTTCTTGCACTGTACAAAATCCCTACTGAGTAATGGCAGTGTTACTTAGAGAGGTGCCAAACCTGCACTGCAGGGATCCTGCAAGTCATTGCAGACCAGCAGGTGACTACAAGCTACCAGTAACGATCCGCTGGGTTACAGATAATACAGATATATAGATAAGATAGAGGTAGAGATATAGAGATGATAGAGATGACAGATACAGACTCAGAGAGACAGAGATGAGATAGAGTTAGAGATATAGAGACAGAGATGATAGAGATAGAGATAGAGATATAGAGATAGAGATAGAGATAGAGATGATAGAGATATAGAGATAGATAGAGATAGAGAGAAATTAATGGTGACACTGACAGTAGAGGAAGGAGAATCAGAGAAATCAGAGCAATTATTTAAATAAATATGTTTGGGACATTCATCTAGTGAGATACAGAAATGACTAGCTGCTGAGACACTGGTTTACAGGAACTCTGAGACTAAAATCTTATATTAGTAAGCAAATGGGTAGTGAAAGAAAATGAGACAGCCTGAGATCCCTCTTACTGCTACAGGGTTTAGGAGTCCTAGGCTAAAAATCTCTTCTCCAAATTACAAGAATTAGAAAATTACTTTGAATCCAAGCTTCATATAAGAATCCCTGGTGACCAAGAAATAAATAGCATATCCCCTGGCCATTCTATGCATGGTTAAGGCCTATACATACATAAGGGTATGCTTTTCTGTCTAAAAGGGCAGATTGTTGCCTATAAGCCTGTAGGACTTTGTACTGAATCAACAGGTATGAGGCTCCAGACTCTAAGTGATTAAAAAAATCTTGCCATAACCGTTACACACAATGCTGAGTCCTACAGTTAGGCATTGCTGGAGGCACGACTCTGGTGCATGTTGCTTTGCATTCATGCCACTATGAACTAAAGCAACATGGAGAATTCTTTCAGAATGGCTGCAATATTTTTCAGCTCATAACAAAATTCTTGCCATTTTCTAAGAAAGGATTTTTTGCGTCACAGTAATACTGACCGTTATTTATGGAGACAAGTGATAAAAAAATTCTTGAACTGGGTGGCCACAGTTTAGTAGATAACTTTCTTCCTTCATACACATTTTAGAGCTCTAGCTTGAATCCGGTAACTCCCCAGCTCCCCTGCAAATGATTCTGAAGGTGAGAATTAGGTCAAAAATAAACATACAAAAAAACAGTGTTAATTTTTGAGTCTGGACACAGTTTGGGATTGTCAAAACTGAGTACGAGTTTTCTTTCTTTGCAAGGAAAGAGGGGACTTTCTTGCCTTCATCTATGCACAGTGAAAAAGATTACCACTGCTGTGCTAATTGCAGGTGATGTGGGATTAAAAAGCAAAGTATGCTAACCAAACTAAACCGAAGTCAGATAAACTAGAAAAGAGCATCCTAAAAATCTAACAATAATAAAGGACCTGAGAAGAACAGGATTTAGCCTTTGCAACAAGAGATTCTGGGGTTTTTAAGAAGAAGGCTATAGAAGTGGAGGATGTTCTCCACCAACAGCTAAATCACTGAAGGGAGTATAGGAGACATTACTATTGGCAATGTAAAAAATAATGGTATTACCATAAGCTAAGTCTTTTCTAAAACTCAGTAGCTGGAAGAAATTCTATTAATGTGTTCAGAAGAAACCTGGCTAATATCACCTTCTAAGTCACAGATGCCAGATCGTTCCAATGTAAAAGTGACATATATTATTTAGTCTGCAACTGCAAATGATTATAGTTTCAATCCTATTTTTTCTGGCAGCTAACATGCCAGGCCATCTTAAAGTTCAGTGTCAAATGTAAACCTGTCATCCTTACTCAACTGAGAAAGACAGACACCGGAAAGAATGATTTATGCCATTTATAGGGTGATCCTCTGAAAGTCACGGTATCTTCTTAGCAGCTACAGCAGGAACCAAGATTAGATGAGTGATCTTTAGACAGCTGAGCATAAGAGATCTTACGAAGTCCTCTACCTGCATGGATCTGATAAATTCCTTGAATTGCAGCTGAATCATGTGGCAAAGTCTGTGCATGCACTACAGGAATAAAATTCTGCTGTTATCAGAAAGTGGTTAACATCTTTACTTTTGATTGGAGGAAGATGTTTTTTCTTTAAAGAGGTAAAACAGAATGAAAATTCTAAAACCCAGAGAATCCTGACTCATTAACATTTTACAGCCCCAACAAAAATCTCTTCATACTGGAGGCCGAGTTCCTCCTTAGCAACAAGAAATGATGCCTGCCTGTAGGGGCAGGGGTATTGGGAGAGGAATCCTGTTTTCTGCCAAGGGTGACCGAGAGCAATACCCTGAGGGAACTGTTCTATTGCTTCTCCATACAACATCAGTGCAGGTACCTACTGTGCCCAGACGGAGTTCTTGCCTATGGAAGCAGTTGGATAGATGGCTGGGTGAGTAACCAGAGTCATCGTCCTGAAGGCTACTCACAGAAGAGAATATGGTGCTCTTGGCTCACCTCTAGTGTCCACCTGTATGAGCTTTGGAGAGGTGCTGTTACAGATGCTACTCTGTGTTATTTGCTGGGTCAGACTGCCTTATGCACTTCGTTCATCTCTCCTTCACAACAGCCTAGGAGGGAACATAATATCATATGGATACACGAACAAGCTGTTGCCAAGTTCATAGTCTCATTGTCACCAAGGCTATATTTCCCACGATGAAAATTTTTCTTAGCTTTCTTGTCTCCTAGTGACAATATGAGCTGAATCACAAACAGCTTGTCAGGCATTTAAGCGCTCCGGTTCCTCATATGCGAGGATTTTTCTCTGAACATACTTATGAGTCTTTTTGTCACATTCTAAATACAAGCAGTATACTAAATTTTAATTGTACAGTCCTTTGGCAAATGCACTATAAAAATAACTAGGAGGTATCTACTGCCAAACTTATTGTTAGAAGTGAAAAGCATCAAAAGGTTATCATATCTGTTTAGTAAAACCCATACGTGCCTGGCAGACAGCAAAGCAGAGCATGTGTACTGGATGGTTTCTCAGATTTGTCCTGTTTCTGAAGAGGTTGCCTCTTCTCACAGGATCATGTGTTACTGACATTTGTCAGTCTCATTGATTTAGAAATACTTGTCACTTGCCTCTTTTAAAGCAATGGCAGATACTTCCTTGCAATATATAGTGTCACTCTGATTATTCTCCTGCTGGTTAATATAATTTTAATAATATTCTTTTTTACTAGGACAAAGTCTTGCAGCTAATTTCTACACTCAGATGAAAGTCATAATGACCTCATTTTGAAGTTAGGTTTCAGTTTCTTATATCTCCCATATTTATGTATTTCCGGTCTTCAGATACCTCCACAGGCGCTGTGTTTGTGTAACTGAGGGTATTCAGTGGTTTTCCAATTAATATAATAGCATTCCTGAATTGTTTCAGACAATACATAGTGTAGAAGCTTGCTGAAAACTGTTTTCTACAACCTTTTTTTTTTTTGATGGAGAAAATCCATTGGGTCACCATTGTTTTTTGGTGGGGTAGGATGTAACAGGAAGTTTATTTTCTTTTTTGGAGACAAAATGGAACAATCACCTCCATGCCCAGACTTTGGCTTCTCCCATGCCCTACCGTTGGCTTATTAACTCTCATTTCCCCAGCATGACATTTCTTTTTATTTTTCTCTTTTTCTTTTATCTTTTATTTTTTTCACTTTCTTTTCCTGTATCTTTCTGTTTTCATAGACTGCCCCACTTTCCACTGTTTTCATTATCACATCCCCTCTCATTATAATTTTGTTTTCCCTTAAAGAATAAGGATGTAAGCCTAATAGACATTTTGATGAGTATAGAATCAGAACTCTCACCTAACCACAGATCTGGCAATATGACTTGCCACAGATCTGGTAATATGACTTGAAAAGAATTATCACTTTTATTAAAACTGGGATATTTTTAAGTATTATTCTATGGATATCATATAATTCTGTGAGTTTTTGTGTGCATTGGTTGAAGCTGCCCACTACCTCTGTGATCATTCAAGTAGCTTAGATTTTGTTGTTGTTGTTAATTTAAACCTTATTTTGAAAGGGTTTATTTTACTTCTGTTTGAATTCTGTGATTTTTTCCAACCAAGCTCTCTAAAGAGATTCTTGCCAAGAGGTTGTATAATTCCCCTCTGATTCAACATGCATTACTCCCTCTTTCCAGCCCACCTTTTACGCTGTTTTTACAAGTTCTCTAGATACTCCAAAGGGTCCATCATTTACCTATCAGTCCTTTTGAAGCATCCTCAATATTGTTCATTCTCATCCACCCTGTGCTTACAGTTTTGCAGATAGCACAAAATTTGTTGGTTTTTAATATCTCTGTCATGTGTCATCTCTTTTCTCCTGCTCCAATCTCCTAAATTCTGTAACAAAAAAGATCAACTTGCAAACCCTGCATGTTTTACTGTAAGAAGATATTGACACCACTCAATTTTAAATACTACTTCAAGTTTCCACAGAGATCAAGATGACAGTCACAACCTTGATGAGTGCTTCTATAGTATACTACATTACTTGTAGCACACTAGGAAATCTGACACTTCGTTTTCCTTCTGTACCGGATATACTCAGACAAACTGTCACATTAAACTGTATGACATGGAAATAAAGTATACATAAGCTAATAATCACAGTGAAATTAAAGTCCCCTTAGATATCCAGTCAGATTCTTCTTGCTCTGGTAAATGGTAAAGAGTGAATGTTTTGTTTGACAACAGTTGCTGTTTTGAACAGTGAAAAAATGGGGACAGGGAAATGATTAAATCAACTCGTATCGATATTCCTTCTTTAGTGGATTTTTCTGCTTGGTAGCCAAAGTAAAGGTCAGTTAAGCAACACAGTCCTACTTTTAGCCTTCATTTTTGTGTTCTTGCAGAGAGACTTCAAGTCCAAATCCAGGCAGACCAGATAGTGTGTGGTAACTTGCTTCTGCGCAATATAGCTTTTTGCATCTTCATTTACTCCTCAACAGTTGCTGCACAGCAAATGAAGCTTCACTTTGAAATGAGGAGGCAGAGTTGAAGACCTGCAGGATAGGATCTTGCGCAGGGAGATGGATGATACAAGCCTAGAGGATTTAGCTAATCTGTGATTGTAGACAAAAAAGTGGTAGTGAATAGTTCTTATTAAGACTTTTCATCCTCTCCATTGTACTCCTTTCTGTCTTAAGGTAACGATAAGTCTGTCTCTAAAAGTACATTCATGACACTACATACTATGTCTTCGAAGTTCAGATGTTGAAATTTTCATGTAGCTTTTTTTTTTTCTAATCCTAGTAACAATAACATATAGCTGTATGGTTCTACCCAGGGGTAAATTGATGTGATTCCTTACATGGTCTTTATTTAGGAATACATTATTACTCCAATGAGTAACTGAAGAATATTTTATAGAACAGAAGAAAATACAGATCCAGTTGTCTATCTAGAAGCTCCTCTAAATTATCTCTTCGGATTCAAGGAATGAATAAAGAAATCATGATTCAACCCTGTGTTTGAGTTTTGATTCCAGTTCCCTCCAGCATGCTTTTTTTCCCCACTGCTACCTAACTTTTCCTGGCAGGTATTTCCCCTGGCCTAAGGTTCTCGGCAATCATCCTGCTTTTCACTACTTGGACAAAAAACTGCAGGAGGCAACTCTTAATTGCTCTTTTAACAGTACCAGCTGGTTCTGGTAAAAGCATCAGGTCTTTAAATCCCAATGAAAATTGCAAGTTTTTTAAAAGAGTTTGCAAGCAGGGACCAAATTGAGAATGGCCTCATAATGCTAAGACAGACAGAAAAATGAGAGGATAGTTTATCTGCCTTTTCAGTGTTCTGTGGGTTCTAAATTAAGAATAAAAGAAACCCACAGTCATAGAGAGCTGACTCTGTGGGAGGTCTGAGCGAAATAGCCCATAGCAGAAGGCAGAAGCCTTTTAGGAAATGTGCCATTCCATCTGCATTAACTCTTGACTCCCTTGAATTATTGCTATTAAGTTCTCTAGACCTAACCACTGATAAAATGTACTTCTAAAAGATTGTCTTGTCCAGGACCATTTTAGCAATAGTAGTGCAAGCTGTTGAAGTCTTTTGTGCATACAATGGAGCTTCTGTGAGAAATATATGGTATAACACTCATGGCATTTTAAAGTGTTGTTTAGCATCAGAGTAAAGGTTTACATAGCATACATAATATATAACCCTGGTTTCTAAATGTCTGCTACCAGTGCTTCCTGATGTCAACAATAGCTGCCATTGTTCAGTCAACTTAAAATCTTTAGAAATATAGCTGCAAAATTCTTTACCTAAATGCAAATTGAACAGCCCTAACAAATACACTGGGCTTTTGCTGACATATGAAATTCCCTTTAGTATTACAGGAAGCTGAGGAGGTTTGTTAACATAGCACTCAATGCTATTCAGAGCTGGTGAGGCAGGCGGACATTTTAAAGTATACAGCCTGGACTGATAGTGTTCCTGCTGCAGTCAACCTCACTTTCATCTTCAAGGCCAGAACAGAAATTATTCAGTAACACAAGCTGAAGTGATGCATCTGATGGAGAGACTCCTTGAGAGTTGCTTTATAAAACCAGCCTAGTTACTTGGCCGTAGTTGTCCCTTTGGTTTTGAACCCTCAAGGTTTTGTTTTTCACACCTCTTGCTTTCCGGAACCTTTCAGACAGAAAGCAACTTCTTTGGTTTTTTTTATGCTGTAAGAACATATGATAGCAGTGCCTTAAATTTTCCATTTAAAAGGATTCCTCTGACTTGTTCTTTCAAAGTTCTCCCACATTCATTGCTTGTTGCAGGCTTTTGATACTCTGCAAAGAATATTCCCTTGGGTAACAAAAGTTTTTTTCTTTTTTACCCCTCTCCCAAATTCCTTTCAGAATTGGCCAAGATATAAAGTGAATAAATATTATTTGGGATCCCAAATTCGATTGGAGAGAGGATGGGAGATAGAGGAGAAAATAAGGAGAAAGAGGAGAGCGGCCCATTTGCAAGAACATGTGTTATAACCGTTTTGCTTTACATTGCAATAGAAAGCAACAAATTATACATAAACAGCAAAAGAACACTACTACAGACTGCAAAAACAAGCTGAGACTTACTACTGGTTTTATGCTTCTTAGTCTTTCCCTTTGTGCAAACACATTAGGCATAGTCCAAACTGACGATTTTGCTGGAAATTACTGTGAAGCAGGAGACAGAAGGAGGCTTGCATGCTAAACCTTCAATCTGTCCTATCATATGTTTTATGGGCACAGATTTTTTTATCAAAAAAAGAACTTCTTAAACCTAGATTTTGAAATACTACAGTTAAATCAATCAACAGTATTAGTCAGTAGTGCATCTTTCATGATATTTCTTCCCATAGAATAGATACTGAGTTTTATGACTCCGATCAAGACTAAATCCACTGTCATCAAAAGGACTGAGTGGCCCCCAGAGTATAGACCCTCAAAACTCAGTCATTTCAGTCCCATGTCTCAATTCCTTGGGTTTTGTGGAAGCTTTTTGTACTCAGCTTCTTAATCACACAGTCTGCAGTGTTTTCTTTTTATCAAAATCTTGTGCTTTAATAGTGTATTTTCTGCAAATAGAACAAGTAGAAAAGTGCACCAGAAATGCACTGAAGAAGGACATACAAACAGTCTCTTCTCAAACTTTCATCTAGGAGGTGAGGTCTATCTCTTTATAGATGCTACCTTCATTACCACATGCAACAGTCGCATATTTACTCCCCACGGCTGCCGCTCTGGTGCCACTACCTGAAGTGGCAATTCCCTTTCAGGTAGCAATCAGAGTGCTACACACAGCATCACTGGTGTAGACAAGCCACACAGAGAGATGATTGCTGTGATTGGGAGGTGTGATGCAAGAAATAAAATGGAAGAGCATGGCAAAGGGTGTCTGAAGCTTAGCTTTTCATTGTTCATGTATAAGGGTTTTGGTAATAAATCTGCCCGAGGATGTTGGGATTTGTCTGTACAAAAGCACCATCTGTAGCTATCAAGTGTGGAGCAGTGCCAGTTATAGCACAACAAAAAAAGTTTTGAAGAAACAGCTCAGTGTTGGCAAGGTCTGTGAAGCCAGTGAGCCTTGATGCTGTGCTTGCACATACTCCTCCACGCTGCTGGCAGCATTCTGCAGCATTGGAGTAATACTGTTCTAGTCTCACATCACTGAAAGCATAATTTCTCTTGTTGTATTTCCACAGATCTAGGCAATAACATGTTTTAAATAGCATACTACATCATTCACAATGATTTCTAGTCAGATTTGCATTGTTCCTTTCAAATGAACTTCAGTGTACTACACTCTCTAAAAATAGACTTTTAACAGTTACCGCTGGGTTTGAGGGACCAGTTTTCAGTGCTCACCCTTTCTATCTTCCCTTCTTCTTTCTTTGAAACAAAATAATTCTGTATGTCCAAGTTAGGATGTGTTTGCTACTGATGGAAGTAACGATAACAACACTAAGCAATAGCATATGGTTTCCTTTGAGTTCAATCACATCTAAGTCATAAAATTCATCATTCATAGTCAATTTTGGACTCATTTTCACATATTTGGAACTTTTGTGAGTTCATGTTAACTGAAGCCCTAGTGGAAGCTGTTTATGAGTAACTTCAAAAAGCTTGGTTTATTTTTAGAGTGCTTAGAGGGTGAACGTCAATAATTCTTTGTTTAGCCCACTCTGAGCATTGTGACTGTGTGTCTGAATCACTACAGCTTGTCTTGGTATTAGCATTCTAACCCTCTGGTTTTGAACAGGAGGTTTATACCAAAGTGGAAAGATGTATTCCAGAATAAAAATTAGCAAACAAGTTCTTCTCTCACCAGGAACATATTTCGTTTGTATATTTGAATGGATACTGTCAAGTTTGTTGGCTAGATGACTGTTATACCTTGAATAGTTTCCTAAGCACGTAACTAGAATTAATTTCCAAAAGTGAGGGTTCTGATGGAGAAACTGCGTTGGAGTGTTATAGCAGAGAAAGAGCTTCTTTCTAGAGCAGTTCCTTAATTAACATATGGATTTCCATTAAACAGAAACATATTTCCTTTAGTTTCAAAAGAAATTATTATATTCTTAATAGTCAAGGAAATAGATGGTCAGTAAAAGAAAGAAAATCTGTTCCTATATTTTTTTCTTTTTTATGCATACAAGCAAGGCATCCTATAGGTTTGGTGATGATGTGGGAACTGTGTCTTAAAAACTGAAACAAGAAAGATCAGTCAGCATTGGAACTGCTGCAATATTTAAAAGGAAACAGTTGGTTCTTCTAGAACACCTAAAAAGTGTGACCCATCCAGGAATTCTGCACATCAATAAAAAGGGAAAAATACAAACAAACAGAATCAACATCCTATAGGAGAACCATTCTTTTGGCTTACATGAATTCTTTAACCTTTAACATGAAAACCATTTCTTTGACTCTTGTCTTGCTCATTATTAATGATTTAAGTCTACAATCATCTGGTAGTTGTTTGCAGGTTTAGATGTAATTAACAGACTGTCCATCTGATGGTAGAGTTCACAGCTGATACATATGCATCACCTAAAATTACTATCTGGGTTCCTAGCTGGTGAGCAGCATTTCACAGACACGAGATAAAGTCCATTTATCTAGTTGGCTTCATTTGTGCTCCTTGTTTGAAAGATAGGTAGTGTGGGCAGGTGTTACTCTTCTGAAACTAGGGACATGTCACCATGTTACATAGTTTGCTTACCAAACCTATAGAGGAATTACCCATTTTTTAGAAGCAAAGGCAACAGGAGTTAGTCAGCTACTAAGCCAACACTATACTGAAGCATCTATTTTTCTATTTGCTTCTTTGAAAACAATTTTTATACTTATTGCTCTAGGCACAGAATTGCCCCTTACATAGCCCACTTCTTTAATATTCTTGGAGTCATTAGGATTTTCAAATATTGTGTCAAAAATTTATCTTTTGTTTGTTTAGGGCTTGGGGGGGGGGTGGAGTTGGTGGTTCAGAATTGGCCTGACGAAATAGAAACTGACTTCTGTCTGCCTTGATAGTTTTGCTAAATTAAGAACTCATGAAGCTGGCGGTTACCTGGATTTCTGATGCTTCAGGAACAAAACCATTCCTTCATAAAGCACTGGGTTTTTTGCTGACGGGGATCACAATCCTTTAAAGGCTCATATATTAAACCTCCTACCTTTGCAAGTAGCTATATTTCTTCCTGTGGTTCATGAGGTTTTCACCTCAGTATAGGTCTAGATATTATTTTGCGTCAGTGAGGGAAGTAACATCATTGAGAAAGGGGGACTGAGTGATGGTTACCAGAAATTGATAATTAGTGGTAGCAGTTCATTAAAGTTTATGCAGCTATTGCTGAATTGTCTTTCTTGGCCATTAGGTGTGGTTTTGTTAGATTCACCTGCAACACATGTGGAGTTGAATAATTCAACCTATTCAGCATATGAATTAGTACCAATAACACAGGGGAACAGCATTTAGAAAGATCAACAATTCCTGTCCAACTATATGGGTTCGTGTGATTCCAGTCTTTCTCTTTTTGCCAGCCCCATGTCTACTTCCTTCTGCCACCAACAGTAAAAATCAGCCTGACATTAAGGATCTTTCATACATCTGAAGGGCCCAAACCCTTGACCGTTCAGGATATTTGTAGTTTAGTGAACTATCTAGATAAAGAAAAGTTAGAACGGAAAAGACAGACCACCTCTCCTTCAAAATCTGTCTCAAGAACAGCTTTCATTTCTCCTTATGTGTTTTATTACCTCCTGGCTGCGGTTAGTTATTGGTGCCAGCTGCAACACCACAGGCATAAGCAGAGAGCAGCAGACGTGGTTCTTGTAACATTCAGCCTAGGACAGTGCTGTTCTGTCTGATAAAAATTTCATACTTTGAAACTAGGTACTTAAAGAGAATACATAACCCTTATAATAAATACCACTATTAGCTGGACACAAACTGCCTGCTTGGCTGAACAAAGTGTGAGGAGTCCTGCAAAACTTACTAATTTTTCATGTTTAAAGAACAAATAATATAGACAGTGACAGACACAATGGAAGTAACCCAAGGAGGGCACATAATGACAAGACATCGGTATTTTTAATGCTATCGGGAACAGGGAAATACTGAAGCAACTATTTCATTATATCCCCCGATTCCCATATGCAGCTGTAAAAGTCTTGGAGTCCTAACCAACTTCTAGCAGTGAGGATGCAAGCGAAACTTCCGATGGAATTCTGACTTTACTCGCCAAGGGAAATTACAGGATAGACTAATGAAGCAGATGCAAAGTCCTATTGGTCTTGACAATGTCTTGAAACACCAGCATCCAAAAACAGAAGACAAAAGATTCGGTACCCATGAGCAAACCTACTTAAGTGGGAGATGGAGGCGGCAGGCCAGAGAGGACACCTGCTGTGGGGAAACCGCTCTGTCACTTCTGGGGCTGGATGAGTGCCAAAGCTCTGCTCTGTCTGTCTCTGCAAGAGCACAAGGTCTCTCTGAAAGCAGGCTGCTGCGTCGTTACCGGACACAGGCGTGCCAGCCATGTGCTTTCCCATCCCAGAATGGTGCTAGGGAGGTGTTCAGAGAGCAGGACAGTTTTCCTTCTGCAGGATGCGTGCAGTCACAGCCATCGATAGGGCAACTCCGAGCTGACAGAGTGCTTTAACAGCAGAACTTTCAACTCTTCTGAGTCGCTCCAGCAGAAAATAACATGGTTTCTCTACTTCATCAGTGCTCTCTCCCTGTTTGCTCGGGGAAGTCAAGTTTCCATAGGAAACCTGGCTATGGAAAGCTGATTCTTCCCGAGGCCTAACACCAGACCCTCTCCTGCAGGGAGGCAGCTTAGTGGGCCCAGTGGGAAGAAGCAGGTGGATAGAAAACTGACCTGCTTTCCAAAACTGTTTAAATCTAAATGCTCCTTTGTCATGGCTTTGTAAGGCTCATATAAATTCAAGGACTATTTAATCAAAAAGAAGGACCATGATGGAGGAGTTTAGGCAAAAAGTGATCCTAAAAATGGAAAAAAAAAGTCCTTTGTAAGTGTAAATATAAACCCTATAAAAGCTGAGGTAAATCTGTGTCTCCATTTTGAGAACTATGAAGAAACACTGCTGAGAACAGTGTCCCAGGGAACAGCTAGTGGGGTAAAAGTGGACGTTTCAGTGCTGATCTGCACTCTTGGGTATGAATTTTGGCTTTTAGCATGGAAGCAGGACAGATTTCTAATAGAGTTGTCCTTGATTCAACGGAGTACTGTTACTGGCCGAGAGCAGTTCCCGTCTCATATCTCACCAATTTTCAAATGAGCTCCTTGTATGCAGTACTCCACTGCTTTCTCTGATGAGCTGTTCTTGTATTTGATGTGCTGAGGAATCTGGAAACTTTGAGAAGTCTCCACAGTACTACTAATCATTAACTTATCTGAATACAAGCATCCTTCTAACAGCCACAAGGCTTACAGCAGGTCTTGAAATAGATTCAAGACAGGACTAGCATCATCTTCGCCTGTCAAAGTAGTAATTTGCATGCTTGCAGACTGATACACAAATGAAATAGGGCAAGCATTAGAATAGACATTTCAATAATAATCTGCCTACAGACAAATTTCCGCAGGAAGGAAATATGTTTAAATATTGTCAACATAGACATACAGTCTCCGAGGTTATCCTTTCAGTGGGAAAGGTGGATGAAAACCACCCACGACTTCATATATATATATAATTTTAAACCTGTGAGACATACAGTAGAAACATAAGGAGCTAGAATTTCAGACACCATTTTCAGTTAAAAGTCAGTGGTCAGTGTTTGTCTGTGGTGTAGATGTGAGGTTATGGATACCCAAAAACATTGCTGAGTTTTCTGTGCAAAATAACTTGAATGTCCAAGTCAGGCTGAATAAGACAGAGGAAAGAAGAAAGAATTCAGGGCTTTTCTTCATTATTCACCTAAAAGTAAAAAATGAACCTGAATATATTCCAAAGTGCAGGTGCACAAATAAGACTTTAGGCAGCAGGATTGAAAATTGCGGTGAGTTTCAGTCCTTTGCTTGGTCTATCATATTTATTATATGCTCAGTGTTTTATGGGACTGGCACTATGAATGCTCTGCTTTGACATATATTCACTGTAATTCAGCACAAGCTGACTGCATGGGAACTTCTACAATGTATTGCTCCAAGTCACATAAAAAAATACGATGTGCAAAAGCAGATTATTTACTTGGAAAACCTTTTTAATATTTATTTGCTTGCTTATTGATCAATCTAATATTCACATCTAGCTAAAGGCTGTTGGAAAAGAAATGCAGTCAGTGTAAACACCAGCAATAACACTGAATTCTCCATTACACACATTTTGGTTGGACAACAAAGGCTCTTGCAGCAACAAAGTGAACTCAGTTTCCTGGATCTGGCAATTTTTTATACAACCAAACTAGCGATTCACATACCTACGTAATATCAATCTTCGTTACCTGCTTCAAGATATCCAACAAAGAGGCAAAATCTGCAATCTTTTCTCTCCACTCCTGATGCCACCTTGAAAATTGTCACCGTTTACTAAACGTCTGCTTCAGGGTCTGGATCATGGCAAGCACTTTTGCTCCAGCTTATAGCAGAAAGTTTCCTGTAGCTCTGTGGCAGAGCTCTACAGTTACTTGATTCCCATCAGCAAAGATGGTACAACAGGGACACATCTTCTATTGTTCCCACTCTGACTTTTCCTACTTTGACAGGAAAGGGAGCAAATTTGGGATCCAGCTGCATTTATTCCAGAACTGAAAGAGAATAGAGAGTAATAGAATGAGCATCAACAAACACAGCATCCAGCGTCTGCATCCTAGATTTACAGAGGAATTGCTAGAAGACATGATATAGACATTAAGGTATATTATGGCTCAGATTCTTATGTGATATGGCTTAGATAAATTCAGAATTCCATTTAGATTAAATATTATGTATCTGAGAAAAAGTGTGGAGGAGTTATTTTGGTAAAAATATGTTTACATGCCAAAAATGAGAAAGCGTATGCAGTCCTATACAGGAAAATCAAGGCAAACTAGGAACAGAGATCATGCTAGAGAAGAGATTAATTCAGAGATCTTCAGTGAAAGAAGTACTTCCACCCACCTTTTTTTCTTGTCAGGATAGGTATCATCCTGCAAAGCAACTTGCCACTGCCTTTTCAATATTTCTGCTCACATGTTGGTTTTAAGGTGACAGGGATGTTATGTTGTCTATGAAAATTAGATTACATGTCTACAGTGTCCAGCGATGAATGAATAAAGGTGTGAGTGAGAAAAGGTGATGCAGGTCTAAATCAACAGAGGCAACAAAATATCACAGGAGAAAGAAGGCATAGGTAACGCAGTGTTAGAGACATCTACAAGCTACTCTAATTTTGTGGTAAGAGCACAGTATAAAATAGCAATGTAAAACTAGTATCATTTAAGAAAACTCTGTATGTGTCTTGACCTGCAGCTGACGCTAGCTTTAAGTTATGCCAAAGAATCAGATCTGACTCTTTTATGCTACCAAAATACTTTCTCCTCCAAACAATGGAATTATCTCCTCCCACACATACCAAGATCCTCTGGAAGTTCAATGTAACTTGGTACATACCAGGATTTGAGCAACATTCATTTCATATTTGTAAGTTGAAGTAATAACAAGGGAAGCAGCTCTCTTGAGGAAAGCTATTAAATGTTTTGTGTTACCAGAAAAAGGAAAGAACGAACTTGATGATAATAAAGAAAGTAGTGCAAAATGTACCAAAAGTCCTAAAGGAAAAGTACACGCTGCAAAACCATCTGCTCAGCCCTGTGTCTCTTGCCTGTGCTCGCTCAGGAGTCTTACTCACTAGGGACGATTACTCACTTTTTAAGTGTTTTAAGTGCAGGCCTCCTTAGCTTGTGGGTTTCTACACTGGCCTTAGTCCTGTGTGGTTCTTATTTTAAATCCTGACTGAGATCACAGATGTCATAGGGAGGTTTGTTCCCAAAGAATATGCCTGCCTCTTGGGTCATTTTGTAGCCTGAACATGCCAAGCAAGAGGGTGCCCTGATGTTACCAAGTCGGAGATTTTATATCTGAAGTGAAGCCTCTCAAATGCGAGGTAGTGCCTGTACTTCTTTTCCTCTACTGCTCGTCTTGACATTAGGGCAGCATGTCTTTCTAAAATATATGCTAGAGACACAGAGGAAATGTCACCTTAATGAAATATTAGTGATAAAGAGCCCATGTGCAATGTTATATAAAGGGATAGACTTGATGTCACCAAGTTTTGTTTCTGACTTTAGAGCAAATGAACTTACGACTGTTGCAACAAGGAACACGTACATGCCAAAACTGAACGGATTTTATAGAACATTCATGGTAGGACATGTGTCTGTATAACTACTAATATTCTCATAGTAATTGCAATTTTAATAACAATACATGTCGTCATTAAAAAAGAGTATCTATTATTCTGTGACCTTGATGCTTAACTTACCAATTTGAATTTTGAATGTCACATGCTTGCTAATGGCTTCACAGGAGCTCAAATCCATCTACAAGTTGCTTTGGAACTTGGAAACAAAGAATCCTATTATAAATTAGTCAAGGAAAAAAATGTTCACCTAGAAAGTTGTGTTAAGAATATGGATAAGTCATTTGAAAGAAAAAAAAAAGAGAAAAATAACTGAGTGGGTTTTTGTTTTTTAATTAATCACTCACCCATGGATCTACATGTGTCTAGCAGGCATCAGAATCCATGGTGTTAATGTGAACACAAGTGGTGAGTTAAAGCGCAACAACTTGTTTTATTCTCTTCTCTGCATTCCATGGCAGGGTACTTGCCATCACTAAGCCTCAGCTGAAGGAACCATCAGATTACACTTCTCTCAGCCTTCAGAAACACCACCATATCATATATTGTTTTGAAATCATTAATGCTCAGTTCATTCTCTTCTAACTGGTTTTCTGCAAAACCCTACCCTTTCACCGTATTTCTAATTTACTTCTTCAGAGTCTGGTACACCTGCAAGGCTCCTCTCTGGAGGAGGCACTCAAAGAAAAACTCCTTCTAATTCCAAGATACTATTTATCGGTCACTATGTTTTTCTGCTAGAAATAAAAAAGACTCCCAGTTTAGTCATCCATATGTCAGCCTAGAAATAGTGAAAACCTTTTTTTTTTCCTCTCTCATCCGCATTTAACAAATTTAATACTGACTCGTCTGTTGGCAGAAGGAGAGGAAGGGGGAAGGGCATCCCTCCAGCTGTTAGCAGCAATCTTGACGCAGAGAGAGGCTCGCATCCAACTGCTGCAGACTGGAAAACTTGGACTGAGAGCAGTGAAACTATCCCACAGCAGGTTTAGCTCTCAACAGTCCCTGATGTTTTTCATCAACAATCTTCATTGTTTGTCCTCTGTCTGGGGGTTTCCCTTCAGTAAGTATGCAGATTTGAGAAGATTGAAAAAATGACAGTTATAAAAGCAATAGCTGAGTTCTTTTGTGCATCTTTCAACTCCTGCTCTTATTCTCACTCACAATCCTCTGCTCATATTTTTACAGTTTTTCCCTGTATTGCTGCTTTTTGCCACAGTTTCATTTTTGTCCCATCACTTCTGTGTATTTTAGTTTCATCTCCCAATTTCCTATTGTGATATGCATTTGAGGAGGTTTGGAGGTGACCGAGTCTTTAAAAAATGAGCAATGAGTGGCGGTGTATTGACTTCTCGAGATTTACATTTCCCTCAGCATTCACAGTAATCTAATTGATTTGTGGAGATTGCAAGCTCTCTCCCGTCAAAAAAATAATTGTGTATGCAGTCCAATTATACCCAGGGCAGTTAAGAATCACAATTGAGTAAGAAATAATAACAGAATTCAAGACAGAAAACAATCACCTTTTTTGATCTGTTTCTTTTCTAAAGGAGGTCAGAGCCAACACTACCACTGAGTTGAAGAGGAAGACTTCTCTGCCTTTGTTGTCAGGTAAACACAGTTAAAATACACAAACCAGACGTACACAGACAAAATACTTGGACTATGTCTAAGACCAAATTTAGTAACCGATCACAATGAATTCACTGTTTCTACATGAAGGCAGAAGTTGTCTCTACAAGACATTTTATTTTATTTAGGATTTCAGTAAGCTCTACTGAGTTTATCAAGACCACCTTTTTTGTTTTGCATACACAGAGTACCTCATAGAGTGAACTACTGCTCCACATCCGAGACTATATGACAGTTCTGCAGCACAAAAGCAAACAAAACAAAAAAATCCTAGTATGTTATAAAATACATTCATCTGGTCTTTCTCCAGAATACTGCTATTGTTTATGTAAATAATGCCAATTTAAGATCAAAGTATGTCCACCTTTCTAAATGCTTAATGTTTAAATATTTTAGAATGCCTGCACATAGGTGGCACAGCCCTGAAATTTAGAAAATCATCATACAAGCAAAACAACATAATAAAAATAAATGAAAAAAACACACACACACCCCAAAAAAACCCAAACAAACAAACAAAAAAAACCCACCAATAAAACAAGAACAACACTGAGCTAGATTGAAGTTTAGTTGGAAAAATATTCAGGCTTTGAAAGCATCTTTTGCAGAGATGTGCAGAGAACCTAAAGCTTGAACATTTTCCAAGCACAAAGAAAGAACCCACTGTTGCTAGTACACCGTTAGCTGAAGTTTGCTTGGAGATGGGAACTAATTTCAGTCCCTTGGAGAGACAGCCCAGGAGCGGCCATGCTAGAGCCAAATGTACAGTCACCCTCCAGTGCAGCTGACATACGAGTCAGGGGAAGACAGCTAAGGGATCAGATTCAGGTCTAGCTGTAGCTGAAACTGCTGGAAACGTTATATTCCAAAACAAAACTGAAGTAAATTATCAGCTGGAAAGGCAGGCTGACTACACCCAGAATGATTAATATTTTTGTATGTAAGGAGCTGAAGGAAAGTTCCCAGGCTCTGCTAACCCTGACCGCTTCTTATGACTGATAATATCAGGGACACAAAGTGCAGAAAAGTAGTCAAGGAATTGCTGCCAGGGGCCAAACCTACACACCTTTGCCCTTTTCATTTGCATGAAACTTTTCAAGGAGCTGCTGTTGCTTTCAAGGTAAAAGCTCTCTGAAGAACGCTCTTCCTTTCGCTTGGTGGATCCTGAATAACCACAGGCTCCCTATTCCCTTTACGGGAGATTTTCTGAGGTACAGATGGGAGTTATATGCCCAATTCCCTTTATCTCCCAAAGGCAATTACATGCATAACTGCTCTCTGCCCCTTTTATAACCTTCCCTTTTAGAATCAGATGTTCATGATTACATAGATTATCTACAATAGGTTTCACAACAGCAGTACTTTGAGGTACTTTTTGAAAATGCTGTTGGAAGGTTTGACAACATACACAAAATATAGAGTAATGATCATGTAGTCTATGGATTGTTTGTTTTAAGAAGCTGAGATTTTCGTGCTAAAATAGGACACATTTTTAAGGAAACATACCCTCAGTCTAAAATATATGTAATTATGGCTTATTCTGTTGCTCCAGTAGATTAAAACATTCATTATACAAGCCACAGATAAGATATAATCTGGGAGGTTGATGACTTTTTGCAACATCACAGAAGATTAAAGAGGAGATTTTGTTGTAAGCTAGTTGAGTTTGCAGTGGAAAATTATGTCCACTATGTGGTAAAAGGGTTGCTGTCACTTTCAGCTCTGGCCTTGCTTTATTTTATTTTTCCTAGTCTAGGTGGATGTAAATCTTCAAAATTGCATAACACCAATTAAGAAAAATAAAGAGCAAATTGAGATACCAGTATTCATAGAGGAATGCTGTTGGCTGAGGCCCCAGATATTTTTTATGTCTCCAGTGATTTGCCTGCAACTGTTCCAGGAAGTTTGGGAAAAGCTTTGCATTTGACATCATGCTGCAAGTGCTGGAAAAGCTTTACCCTGGGAAAGATTTGAGGCCTGGTTCAATGTACTGGGTAACATATCCTATGACTTCTATGGACCTTCTCAGGGTTAATGAATTTAGCAGAAATCCAACCCACCTCCCCCTGCTTTCAAAGCTGTTTTACTGAAGGCAAAGTTTACACATTGTTTACTTTTGTGTTATTTTTCTCCCAGTTTCTCTCTTCCCAAAGTCTTGGGGTTCTGTTTTTGGTTTAGTTTTTTTTTTTCTTCTCCATGCAGCTGTTCCTATGAACCACTTGCATGGAAAGAACTTTATACTAGCTTGATTTTAAAAATATATTTTTAATGCCCACAGTAGTTTATTCTCTCTACCACAATAAACATATTAAGGATGACTTTCCCGTTCCAAATTCATGGGCTTGAGACTTGTTTCTTCTTTTTACAAATGAAAAACAATAGACAAAAAGACAATCGACACAAATAAAAAGTAATTCTGGAAAACAACAAACCCAATGGGCCATTTAGCTTCAGTTCAGGAGGGTGGCCACTGAGGAAGGATAAGCCATGTAAGAGTTAGCTTCTGAGGAGGGGAGAAAGCATCTGATGTCTGTTAGGTTCAGTGCTCAAACCCCCAGCAGAAGATTCAGTGGAATTACTATTTTGAGTGGGGTTGTGTTTTCTAGGAATTATTGTGTGTACTTTCACTTGTCAGTGACTGGTTGGGCTCTTCTGATCTAGACTGAGTGACTCAGAAGCTGGGTGATCCAGTCTTTACAGAGGTATCAAAGACCTGGAATCTGCACTGTTTTACTCAAGGAGCCTGTCTCTCTCTGACTGCAAGAAGAGCTAGCTGACTACTTTGAACTAGAAGCCTTATTTTTAGATGACCAAAATCAGTCAAGAAAAAGGTCAGCTAAATAAATTCCAGTAATTGTATTACTCTTCATTTCCAAGTTAAATCTAGCAATATGAAAGGTGCATAAAAGCTCTAAAAAAATTTTGTGAGAAGCAGCAACCATTTTTTTTTCTGATAAAGGTTAGGAAAAAACAGGAAGTTGCATGACCTTGAAAGTTCACAAGAAATGAACTTCTATTGCGGTTGTTTCTAAATGTGCCAGTTTTTCTAACATCTTATTCTTGAGGTACTTTTTCTTCCTAAATCTCTTGTAGGGGAAAAATTGTTTTTATAACCTCTCACATTTGGCAAATTGAAACCTCAATGTCTCATTTTGCTTTGCTGATATTTCACAGACAAGGGTAAGTAACATCTTAGAAACAATGCTAAGACTGTGTGTACTTGTTGCTTTTAATAAAACTGCCAAGTACTAAATCCGTGTGAGTGCATAGGTGTATTTATAGATTGTTTCTCTCCAAATGATGGGAAGAATTATTTTTAAAACCACATCCACAAATGTAAAGCTAGGGAAATGAAAATTAACTCATTACAAAAAATGTTATAAAGAAATGAATGCAGGTCTTGGACTGAGATAGAAAAGCACATAAAGTGTAGAGTAGACTCAATAAAAATTATTCATTCAAAATTTTCTTTAAATGAAACCTTTAAAAAGTATTCTAAAATTAATTAGATTCTAAGGAAGGAAAAGAAAAAATGAACTATTAGGAACTATTTTGTTTCCTTTTGGTTTTGGTATGGATTTTTACTGTTGTATCAACCTTATTTGAGACATATTATCTACTATTAACATTTCAGAGTATATCACAACACTTGCTGGACTTCAAAAATGCTGGTAAGCATAATTTATTTCTTTATGCAGGTAAGCAAATTCAAACATAGCAAGAGTATCCCCAACACTTTAAGTTCAAGTACTTACATCTAGTACACAAGCACTTAAAATCACTTTCAGAGGTACTGACTACAAAAATCACAGTAAATTTAGTCAGGAAGAAAGTCCAGGGGTTAGATCTGCAAAAGTATTTAGGCCACTAAATCACATCAGCTATTTTAGTGGAAGTTGAATGCTTAAATAATTTTAAGGATATGGCTATAAAACTGCAAGACCATATTAAGTACTGCATTTCTTAAATGTCCAGATAACTTGTAATAATAGCTGGTCCTAATTATTCTCTATAAGCCTGCAGTAGTAGCCATACTTTTAGGAACTTTTTGAATAATGTACAGAAGCCATCAAGTTAATCAAGCATTACCTGAAGCTGAAAGTGTTAAAGAAATGTCATCTCAGTCCTGTGCTTGAAACATAATTTAGCTCATATCCTCAGACAAGATTTTAAGGTTTGGGCAATTTCTCACAGTCAGAAGCCCAAGTCAAGTTAGCCCCTGCCTTCAAATAATGATGTTATATTCTGCATTTATCAGCTCTGAAAACCGTATCTATATAAATCCATTCTTCTTATACACAGGCATCAGAAACCCAAGGCATGTTTTCTTGCTGTACTTCAACTTCACAAATGCTAAGAGATGGGGCCTAAACCATGTACTTCACTGTGGTTGTTCTGAAAGAATCAATTAATACCTCTAGGTGCCATTCGTTTCAATATTGGTGGCAATGAGAAGTTGAAAATGCTCAGCTCAAGGCTGAATATACTCATAGACTTTAAGGACACTTCAGCTTGAAGAGTAGAAGTAATCTGGCTCAGTGCAAATGTCAACATAATTAATCATCCTGGGTTCCCTTGACAGTCAATGGAGATCTATTCAGTGGAGACAGTGGAGTTCAGGTTGTGATTCATGTCATCCTGAAGTATACACTTAAAACAGGTCAGAGAAACCATGCCCTAATAAGGCCTGTTTCTCTTCATAGACTACAGATGGAACCTAAGATGGTGAACTCAACTGTAGAGAGCTGAAGTTAAAATTAATCCATGCCTGTATTATGCAAATACAACCTTTGTGGATGTAGACTATTGTACCCAGCGTCCTGTTTTCCAAAGAAGAGGATGAAGAAAAAGAATGTTCAAGTATAAATATTTTTAAGCCTAGACTCTTGCAGATTTACATGTAAAATATACCTCAAAACTTTAATATATCTATTTTAATGCTACTGTAAAAATTAATGTAAAGAGACTCTGAAGAATCAAGATCCTCAAAGAAAGAAAAGAAGTAGAAATTAGACATGGGATTTCAAAAGCAAAGGGATTTGAATTTCTAATGGAAATTGAGCAAGCATATCCCTTGAGTTTCTTTGAAAGCCTAAATATTAGTAAAGAGAAAATTAGATCAAGAAAATGTTGGCATTTTCTAAAATTTTTTAATAGAAAAAGGAATGCAGCAAAAATAGCTAGTTCTCTTTTAGCAATTGTGTTAATGTAAAGTCATTTTTTCATTCATTCCAGCATATTTTATGTCTGGAGAAAGAAGAACATTCCAGTAGTCACATTTTATTCACTTCAGGTTTTTTCAGTGCACATGAATCCACACTTATGCAACCTCTGACCACTGATTTTGAAAAATAAAACTCACAGGAATCCTGTGAGCACAGGTCTTTTTCAAAAGCACTATTTAAAACCTTAAAAATAATTGCTTGTGTTCCACTCCAACTACACAATATTAAGCTCTGTCCATTGTGAAGTTTCTAAAGAGATTTTGATAGGAAGACTTATAATGAATACCTTGACTAATAAAAAACCCAAAAGTGTACATATTTATCTTTACATTAGTCCGTCTCTTTCAACAGGAAATGTTATAGAACTGTGATTAGCAGGCACTGAGGGTTTTTTTAACATGTAAAATAGAGAAGAGAGGGGACAAACTGTGGTGAGGAAAATGCAAGCATTGTACAACTCACCAGACCACCTATTCCAGAGAGATTTATTTATTGGAAATTATGGCGAGAGGAAAAAGACTAAATAACTTTAAACCCCTAGTTATTATGTCATATGTGGCTCCACAGTACAATATAGCCACAATCTGCTGTTTTGTAAACCAAGCTGTCAAACAGTTGTTATTTTAAAGCTGCAGCTTTTCAGGGTCCTCTGACAGCCAGTGGTCCCAGCTCTCAGCCTGATTCATGGCTGGCTCTGAGACAGAGGAAGTTCGCGTCTGCTATAATCTAAACACTTTGCAAATGGAGCACTGGAACAGTGGTGAAAGAAGAAAATAGCCTAAACCCTATAACCCAGACAAGAATCCTTCAAAGCTTCTGGGGAGAAAAGAAAGGAAGTAAGTACAACAGCACAGTCTGCAAGATCAGCAAATGCATTCATATGATTTTATTTCAAAAACTCTTAGAGTTTCAGGCAGTGGGAAGAAGTCAATTTTAAGGCACTTAGCTGAAAAGCAGTGAAAATTAGTCTCTGTCAAAAATATGGAAACAGTGTCCCATGTGTGTACTTCTTCAACATTTGTATTTTCCATTTCAAGTGTAAATACAAAAAGGTTAGTTGTTGGAGAATTTCTCCCTCTCTTCCCTTTCCTCCCACCCCTGAGGGTTGTTTCTAGCCCTTAAATTCAGAGCAGTGGAAGATTATAAAGCATAAAGAGATGTAGATAATTTCCACTGCACTGAACTCTAGATCTGCTGTTTCAGAGGCATCATGCTGACGGTAAGGGGAAGATGTATTCCTGGACTGTGATAAAGCGCCACTATAATATTGAGATAATGAAATCAAGACACATGTACTGCTTATACTTTCTTAAACGAAACAAATCCAGGGAAAAATATTTTTTAAATCTCCCTAATTAATTAAGCGAAGGCATGTGTACAATATAATATTTACCTGGAATTCATTTCCCATTTTTCCCTAATTACAGTTCTCCCACTTTTGCAGTCTTCCTTGTCTCCAGTACACATGTGTTTGTGACCTCTCTAAACCGCATTTTCTGTTCTCCTCTTACCAACTCGCGTAGAGGAACCATCATCAAAACATTCTGCCAGGATATAAAAGAGGCCTTCCACCTGTCCCTTTACATCTTGATCTGGCCAAATGTAAAAGTTACTTATTTTAATTACTTACATATACTTTAAATTATATGTATATGTAGCCTCTGGATAGTATTCTAGCTACAAGTTTATTTTAACTATCGGGAAAAAATAAGTTTCTGGATGAAAACTTGGTAATTCTGTCCTACCAGACGTCATGGCAACATAAATCAAATACATTTTTGTAGTTTGTGTCTGGTGAGTTACAGTTCACTTCTTCAGCATTCATTTTACCGACAGTAACACAATACAGCAGGAATTGTTGCAGAACGAAAGAAGCTGTGAGAAGAAAGAGTAGTGTAATTTGTATACATTCTGTGCAAAAAGATACAATGCTGAACATTTTGGCAACTTACTTCAAATGTTTATAGCAACCATAATGCTTGCCTTTCAAAAAAATTATTTATGGGCAGCTGGAATTTACACACATTGCTTGGAATCTGTGGAAGAATCTGTATGGTGGTTCATGGCCTTCAGAAAGACGAATGCCTTAAAGCAGAGCTATGGAGAATATTGAAAATAGGCTCACAAAACATCTGCAAGCTTGTGCCAGAATCATTGCTTTTGTCATCACGCAATGGAAAGGCTTTTCTAGTTAAACTGAAGTAATTAAATCTCCCTGCACTTATTTAAAAAAAGATGCCTGCTGTTGGTCTGAAGAATTGCACGAAGTGAATGCAAAATTTAATTTCATGGTGCGAGTGTTAAATTATTGCCTTCTAATCTGTCTGCCAATGGTGCATGAAATCCCACCACATTTTAATAATTCTCCTTTTGTTTTCGATGGAAATACCACATGTGTCATGATTTGGAAGTTTTTATGTGCAATTAGAGCCCTGAGAACTGCAACAACACAATCCCATTCAGTTCACCTAATTGGACTGAGAGGAAACTATCACTTCTGAAATTATTTGTGTACTTCTTTGTGTCTTTGTGCACGTGCACATGTGTATAAAATGAAACTTTTCTCCTTCATCACATGCTAAAAGATGAGAAACTCCTTGCAATTTAAATTGAACATATAGCTGGGTGTTCTAAATTAATTTCAAAACAGTTGTTGGAGTGGGTGTAAATAAAAATCCATCCTTCTGAACCCCCAAATTCCTTCCTTGCATTTTGGTTTTTATCTTTTACGATTCTAACATGTTATTGATTCCCTGTCTTTACAGCACACTGGAAGACATTTTTCACATTCCCAAACTATAAAAATCAGAACCCTCCACTTTGCTGTAGAAAGAAATACTGATTTTTCTTTCAGGAGTGCAGAGCTAATGACAAACTTGACAATGTTCATAAGATCACATCGCTGTATGTTGCATTAACAAAGACAACCACATGGACGTATTTTCAGTACAAATGGTGTTAAAGATATTTATAAACTTATATAGAGAAATGGAAATGCTGGGAAAAGCAAGAGGTGAGTCTCAAATACTTATGAAACCATCAATGTCTGTTTAGGCATTTTAAAAAAAAAAAAGAGACTTTTTCTTTTCTCTTCCATAAGGCCCACTAAGGCCCATTAGATGATACTGCACTGACATTTCCACATGGCCAACGGCTCACTAGCTCAGCATGTTCCCTCACCTGGGGTGGCATTGGCCCCTAGTCAAGAAGTTACTTAGTGTATTTGTGTTATTTGTGCTTGAACAAGCAGGCCCATTCTCTCTGGCCCCACAAAATTAACACCAGCACAAGTGCCAATGAGGTGAAATCTAGAAAAGGCAGAGAAATGCCACTAACTCTGCTCTTCTCTGACTTTCTGATTTTCATCCAGAAAGTAAGCTAAGAACTCCAAATCCAACTGAAGTTATGTTCCCAAGTCTTATTTCAGCACCTAAGCTTCCATCAGAACCCATGAGCTGGGCACACAAAGGAGATTTAAGAGCTCATCTACCCTTGGGAGTCCGACCTTTCTTTAAAGAACGCAGAAATGAAGCCTCTGAGCTTTTCCCTTCCTTTTCCCCCCACTTGGTGAATAGAAAAGTTGCCCAGGCTGTAGAAAAGTAGGATTCAGCACCCTTTTTTGCCAAAGGAATTTTGGGTCCCACTCTGTATGCTAATAATACACCGTAGATCATCTGGCATCAAAAGGTCACCAACAGCAGCACACCCTCCTGCTAGAGATATTCTATTTTGCAAGGACCCACCATTTTCTTTTCTGAGCAAAGATCGAGACTTATGTCTCTAACTATCGCATCAATGAGTCTTTTTGAGAGAATATCCCCTTTTTTCCCTATGCAGATTTGATCATTTAGCAGCTGAAACCTTGAGTTTTGGAGAGTCCTCTCGCAGCTCAGAGATCATCTCATTGCAAAGCTACTGGGAAAATGTTGAGGTACCACAGCCCTCTCTTCCAAACAGCTGTGGACATGGACAGTTCTGTGCATGCCTAGAAGCTCACTTTTGCAGAAATTTAATGATAGAAAATTAAGCATTGATGGGATCAGATAGAAACTAGGGAGGAATCTTGAAGATCAGGAAGAAAGTGACAAAATCCTGCCTGTCTTACCTAGACATCTGAGATGTCCACAAGTATCCAAGATTCGTGTCTTCAACCAAAATTATCTTACTGAGCCAGCATTGTCCCAATCCCTGTGTTTGCTGGGGTGATTAAACATATATCTCCTGCCTTGTCTTTCTCTGGGATTTTGCTGACCACGCATAGGTGTCCACTCTGTGATAAGCCAAGCATCTTTCTACAATCTTGTTAACTATAGGGTTGATACCGTAGTCTAAACTTACCTTTCTAGTGCCTTTTCAAGCACACATAAAGCTGACAGAGAGAACACAGGACTCTAACTGAGGTTTCCTGGTGTGTCAGCTGGAGGCAAAACAGGTATCCTAGGACATTTCAAATGGTCTTGCGTTTCAACAAACCAACTGAACCTGAATGGGAACTAATCCACATATAGATACCCTAGAGGCATACACCTAAATTTTGGGTTCATTCAGCAGCAATAAACCCTATTCAATCTGTGGCAATGAATCCTACTCGAGAGTCACAGGCTCTGAATCTGGGATATAACCTGGTGGAGTCCCTTGGGATCTACCCAAAAGTCCTTTCTTCCCTTACAGGGGCCATTTCTGGATTTAGAAACTGTAGGGAGAAGGAAATAAAATCCCAAGACAAGATACCTGCAAGCTTATTCCCTATCCAGAATACAAGAACAAAGTAATAACAGTAGTGGTTTTTAAGGTTTTACATCAAATAAATTATCTTGTTAGCTAACCTAAGAAGACAATTTACTTTCTGGAACCAGCATTAACAGTGATTTCACATGTATAGCCTGAAAAATATGTGTAATCATAATGCATATTACAAATAAGAATTACTGGTGAAGGCCTAACCTTGTAAACAAGCCTTGTTTACACAAGAAGACAATTGGACTCTTCTTTTGTTTCAGAGATTACATGGTCAGAGGCTGAGGTCATTATTTTTGAAATGTGATGATGGGAAAACACAGTAAGTACCCTTGTGAAGTTTTTACAATGAATCCTGTAAATAAAGCCCACGACAGAAATGCATAGTGTCTCCAAAGAAACAGTTATGATGTATTGTGTTTGAATAATGACTCACAATGTTTTATCATCATATGTTTACACGATAAGTCATAATAACATTTCAAAATATGGTGTATGCATTTTTATGATTGTCTTAAGTGCACAAAGGGGAATTGCCATAGCCTAGCATCATAAACTTTGTAAACCTTTCTTGGAGACTGCTTTTTTATTCCCATCCTCTTCTGCTCAAACAAAATTGTGAAGGAAAGAGAACACACAAATAAAACCGCATTAAAATAGCCCCATGTGTCTGGCTAAAACAAAAGACAGGAAATTCTTTAAAGTATGGTTGTAAACTGAAAAATGCCTATAAACATGGCTTCCCAGTGTCCTACTTTTATGTATCTGGAATTATTTCACTATCAATATTTTCTTTGTTTATATATGTATACAAGTGGCATGGGTGTAAGTGCCAAGACCACATTTTTAGTCTGAGATGTGGAACACAAGCCCTGCTGCCACTGGTTTCTACTTCAGCATTAAAAATGGAGCTGAATGAAGTCCCTAGATTTCATCTTCAAGAAGCTTTATGATTCAAGTACATTTTTAATCTTCAGCCACATTCCATTGTGGAGACTCAGGTTCAGATGCAGTCTTGAAGAATTACATGGTAAATCTCAATGAACTCCAGAGATGTCAGGAGGACAAAAGGCACTGCATTTCCAGCAAAAGTGTTCAGCACTTTCCAGGTGCTCCAACAAGGGAGCCTGCTGCCCACATGAAGATCCAGAAAGCAGCAGAGGTGCTCACAGATCCACGCAATGTAGCATCTGCCTAGATTTCAGGCATCTAGCCCACAAAATAGAATCCAAACCCAAAATCAGATATTTGTTACAGAAAACATATGACAGCTTAAGTATCTGAGGGCACTGACTCAAAGAAAACACAAACATTGCAGAGGTATCCAACTCACAATACTGAAACTCATATGATGTCACCCTATGGACTTTAGGCACTCGAGGTCACAGCTGAAAACTGGCTGTTCCATGCAGTTAGGACGCACAGATCACTGGGGCATTCAGCTGTTCTTCAGAAGTTCAAGTTTTTTGTAAAACTGACAAAGATCAGATGTTAACAGTGCTACATAAGATTATTCCTAATTCTACCATTTAAAGAAAAATAGACATAAAAGTTTTGTGGAGCAAAGACAAAGGCCAGAAACCAGCTTGCTCCATACAGTTTCCCTCTTTTCTGTCTTTGTGAATCTTAGTAACTTTCGCAGCTGAAGTGCACAGCACCTGCCCAGCTATGTGGGCTAGCCTGGGACCCTATGAGTAAGGTGTGCTTCCTCAGAATGAGAGGTTTAAATGCCTGAGATCAATGCAGATAAAAAAAAAAGTCTTCTACCTCTAAAGCATTCCCAGTTTTATTGGACCGTATTCATACAATAGCTGAAGTTGGAAGATACCTTCAAAGATCCTCTAGTCCAACCACCTTGCCGTGGGCAGAAACATCTTTCACTAGATCTGGTTGCTCAGAGTCCTGCCCAACTTGACTTTAAACCCTTTCAGTGATGAGGCATCCAAAAATTCTCTGGACAACCTGTCCCAGTGTGTCATCACTCACATTGTATCCCATTGCGAAAAATTTCTTCCTTCTATCCAATCTAAGTCTACCCTCTTTCCAGTTTAAAGCCATTGCCCTTTGTTGTGTCACTACAGGCCCTGGTAAAAAGTCTTTCTCTGTCTTTCTTACAAGCCTCCTTTGTATACTGAAAGGCAGCAACAAGGTCTCCCCAGAGCCTTCTGTTCTCCAGGCTACAAAACCCCAACTCTCTCAATCTATTAAATTCTGTGGGTCTGAGTGCACTTCCCATGTCTCAGTTATAAGCGAGACACCTCACACACCTTCAGGATCCGCAGAGTGCTTATATCGGATGGCATTACTGGTCTGGTTAGCCTTTCTGAGACATCACATGCCCTTGAAAAGCTTCAGAGCAAACAGGGAAGTCAAGTATTTTTAAATGACACTGAGGTCAGGCAGCCAATGAATGCAAGGTTTTGAAGTCACAGTTTCAGTGTAGCACCTTAAAACTCTTTGTGTTCTATTTTAGTTAAGTAGTTTTATTGACCATAACCTTTTGCTGATTTGCAAAATGTAGAAGTGTGCAGATATGTCCCCCATGCCTGATGTTGCTTCTGCTATGCTTATGAAGTGAGCAACTACAATTAAACTCTGCACAAAATGAACAGAGCTACAGCTCAAATTCTGTTCCAGTTCCAAAAAGGGCACTCTTTATTATTTTTTTTACTTAGAACACTTCAGAATTCTTCATTATCTTTTTCAGAAAGACTTGCTGACATGTATCATTCACTTTAAAGTTCATTACAGTATTTCTCATGCAGTTGCATTCTTAAGGCAAAAAGATCAAAAGGATAGATAGGTTCAGAGCACAAGCTGTAAACTGGTTAGATTTCAAGATGATTGACAGTATTTGAATCCTGTTCTGACAAACTATATAGATGACTCTAAGAGGAAGGATTCTTCAGTTGACTTTTTTAAACAAATTTCTACCACAGGACTAGACAGATCCCATGGCACAGGAGAGGGTTTGGGCTCTGCACAGCCATACATCCATGGTCATGTCTCACAAAGAAAAGCACGTACACCACCCTGAACACAGCCCATTTTCCCTCCCTGCAGTAAAACCAGGTGCATGGTCCTGCAACTACTCTTTTATCCCAGCTCCGTTTCTATCTACTCAGCCTGTATGTGGATCATTTCCTCCAGCCATACAATCTCCTGATAGTTCACCCACACAGTTAATTTGGGCAACAGAAGTACCACTCATGGTCACATCAGTGGAGTCTATGCACAGCATTGGAACACATAATTTAAGTTTTCTATATGATGGCAACTTTCTTGATATAGAACTTCCTTTTGCTTAATTATTCAAAGTTGTATAACATGTCAAGACATGCCGCAGTTCAGGAGTAAACTGTTTTTTCTGTGGCCAGCAGTTACTTACATGCTTGCAGAGCATCCAGTTTATACTTGAAAAGGAACTAGTTTGTCTTCTTAGGTCAATGAGTTGCTTACTTCACCTGCCAGGACCTTTTATAATGGTATGTTTTATTTTCTTGTGGAAAAAGATAATAACTTCACAAAAACTAAAATCCCTTGTCCATTTAATGCTGAATGTGTTATATTGTTCTATCAAAGTTTGTACGGTGGTTCAAAAGGTTACACAGCTCTTATCATTCAGTATTAAAATCTACAGTTCTTTTTATTAATTTCTGTGAGGTCCTTTTGCCTTCACAGCTCTTATAATGTATAAATCTTACCTTATGGCTTCAGTTCTTTCGCAGCATATAGGTCTTTGCTGGAAACACCAAAGCACGACAACATCCGACTTCTATATCAGAACATAACCCCCACTAAAATTTATCCAAATATTCATTTCCTCTCTATTCTTGGAGTTTACGTGTATCAAATATTTGAAGACAGTTATCATATTCCTTCTTATGCATCACTTAGTTAACCTATAGTATACATATTTTGCTCCTTTAATCTTACTTCATAAATGAATTTCTCTATACCTCTCAATCATGCACTTTAGTCCTCTCTGAACTCCCTCCAATACCAAAACTTCTGGTTTATTCTTCCATATCCTTTGTTTTAAAAGGTTCATAATTTCAAATTTGTTTAGGCTTACAAGGGAAATGCCAAAAATAATATAATAACATTTGATACAAATAAGTAATAAGAATTAATAATTCCTACTTGCCTGGAAGTTTCCACACATAGCAAACATACCCTAAATAAAGCTAGAGTATATTAAAAGTTGTTCCCCCTTTTCTTTTCCAATTTCTGTTAGATTTTCGTAGTGCAACACAGTGTAAATTTACTGCACTAAAAGTCAGAATGGTATTTATTTTACCTAACATTCAGATTCTGCAATATTCTAATCTCAGTACTTAGAGCCCAATTGGCCTATTTCAGATTGATACCTCAGAATGAGATCAATCACAGTGTTGACTACACTGACTATGAAGAGAGTCTAAGACACTCAGAACCTAAGCTCACATGAACATATGCTGTCAGAGGTCTACATACGTAGACTTTTGTATCCAGTCAGATGAATCCCACCCTCATGCCATCTTTACATCACATTACTTGAAAAAAAACCCAAAGGAAATTCACTACTCTGCAGCGTAGAGTAGCGTAGCTTCTTCCTCCAAACCAGGCTAGTCAAAGTAGTGATTTTATCTGAGGATCTCCAGGGTTTTTGGTGTAATATGCGGCTTTGTGTCTACCTGCAGTCTAGACAACACAGATATGGGTAAGTTCTCAGTAATTAGATATCAAGACCCTCAAGGCATTAGATCTTTCTTTCAAGGAACACAGTACTTGAGAAGTTAGCATTGGAGTCAAAACTTCTAGAGACACACATACACAAAATATAATTGGAAGATTAAGGTAAAATTAAGACACTGCCTTTGGGAAAGTCTGTCTCTTCATTGGCAGAAAGATGATTAAACCTGCCATGTCAGATACTTTTCTAAATTGAAGATCTTGAAAGGAAGAGAATTTTAAACAGGAGTTTGTATTCTTAACTCCTAAAGAAGAGCCAGTAAACTGGTAAATTTCTTGTCAAAACACAATGATCAAAAAACTGTTGCTTTTATATAATCCATCCAAAAATCTTAAGGTAGGTTTCCCTTCTTAAGATAACACATTGTTCCTTAGAGAAATATTTACTTCCTAGGAGATTTTGTCAAACATTTTTTTCCTAGCAATTAGCATAAGACTTCTAATTGGAAGTGACCTACAAAACATGTACATCTGTCTTGTAATGAACAAACACCCATCATTTGCGATTAGCAGAGCCACCTCGTTTCAACCTCAGTAGTTTGGAAGAGCTGCTCCTCTGCAGGGCTATGTTCCTGGAAGCACAGGGAGACTGGAGAAGTCACCAAACGACCACAAGACTCGAAAAGTAATACTATCTCTTCTGTGGAGCTCAGAGTCAATACAGCACTTCCTCAGAAGAAATTTTGGAATATCAGTGGAAGCTTCTGAGGGAACTGCAGCAATCTAGTGAAAGATGAACGAGTCCTGCCTGTGAACAGCAGGGAGTAAGTTCAGCAAGGGATGGTGGTCCTTATTTTACTGCTAAAATATCTTCCAGCAAGATAAATACAGGTTCTTTTTTCCCTCAACAGTGTGAGAGTATAAATTCTGCATATGACAAAAGAATTTGTGGTGCAACATTGTTCAGGGTTCATTCAGATTTTTGTACACCTGACATGGGATTCTGTGTTACTTCTTTGGTTGGACTTAAAATTAGTCCATTATTCTACCAGTAGTGCAATCTTCTACCAGAAGCAATCAAACTTCATGTGTAAGATACTGCCTTTTTCTTCTTTCTTTTCTTTCGTAACCTGTGAATCTGTTTATGTAACAAATGACAGTCAGTAAGAGCATTTAATTAAAATAAAATTCCAGTAACAGAATATATTGTTTCAGTGGTTTTAAAGTCTTTCATGGACAGAAATAAACATAATATTTTGAAATATATATTCGTGCTTCTTTTCCATTTCTGTTTTAAGACTAAATAAACAAGCGCAGCAAGATGGAAAAAGAGACAAGAATTAAAAAATATAACCCTCAAATGTTTATAAGACCCTGAAAGTTTTTCAAAACTTTCATAAGAACATTCCAGTTCCTACAAAACTGAAGAGTAGTGGAAAAAAATTATTTAAGAGAAATATAATTACTAACCTGCTATAGGCATTTTCCTCTTTGTTTTACCATTTTACATCATAAAATCGGGATCTCTGCATTCACTGCATTTCTTAAAATTGTCCTCTGTGAGATACCTTTGCAATATTTTTTATCCCACATTTTCAGAACTAAAAAGTTTTTCACCATATCAGGTGTTTTCAGGTGAGTCATAAGTTTCAAATAAAGACACCCGATTTCCCTCCTGCCTTCCTTCAGCTGCAGTTTCATTCTTTATTCTAGTGTCACAGTGAGAGTCGTGCTCTGTGACAGTGCTGATGTCATCTTAAAGGAAGAGTCTGTGACCATATTTGTAGTGTCCCTACTGCCAGCACTCAAAATGTCCTACACTGGGCGTGCTGCACCACGCAGTGAATCTGGGTTTGTACTAACCCGCTGAACAACTTGGTTTCATCTGCCACTATTTGAACTAGAGACCATTTCAGACTCTCGATATGGCTGGGACAAGCCAAAGAATTGCATCAAATGTAGTAGGTGAATATTGGAATACAGAAACAGTTTGGAAAAAATTTTACTTCGCGTTATCTCTGACATGGCAACACACTGGAATTAAAAAATATAAGTCTAGCATTCAAGTAAAGGTTTAATAAAGAGAATAAACTTACCCTCGGGGTCGGGGATTTATTCGCTTTTCTGCAAGGATGTAGAGTCATATATAAGAAGCAAACCTTTTAAAGAGTTTTTAATTATCATCATAAGAGGATTGGCAAAAATAAATGTAGACTTTGCTTTTGAACAGGGCACAGCTAGCAGTTTACGACTGGAGCTATGTAGTAGCATAGCACAGCAATGCTTTCTATAGCAAAGTAAAGAGAGAATAAAGTGAGGTAAAAACACGTGTTGAACATATATCAAATACACATAGAACTTCCTTACACCTAATTCTAAGTGTTCAAGAACAGTAAATAGTTCATAGTGATGCAGTAGGAAATATTAGAAAAGCAGTCAAAAAAGACTCCTAAAGGATTAAAGAAAACAAAAAATACACAAATCAGAGGGTTAAAAAACAGATAAGAAGAGCAAAATAAAGATTTTACAGAAGATTATGAAATTACAAAAAAAGGTTTCAAAATATGTAAGAACAAAAGGTCACTGAAGAACACAGTAATGCCCAAAGAAGATCTTTTTTTAAGGGATGAGGCAGGAAGTTCTGGAAATTTTAAATAAATTCTTCACTTAGCTTATCAGAAAGAAAAATTCTAAGCAGCTGGCAGACCTATACACATGGAGGTATACCTTTCCTGAGGCACAGAGAAGGTAAAAATGCTGAAGTAAACAGACAATGTTTCTGAAATATAACAGGTGACAATCATAGCATGTATCAGATGAAATAGTTCCTCAGTGTTGAGGCATATCTACTTCAGAACTCATAGAAAGGGATAAAAACAACACCACTCGTCACGAGTTATTTAAATCACTTCACTATTCAAATAACTTTTTCCATATGCAAGACGTTACTTTGAAATCAACTGGGCTGTTCACATGAGTGACAGCAGTGGGACTATGGAGAAAAGGAAGTTGTAGTGGATTTAAAGAAAAACTAGCAGACCTGTGCAAGAAAGCATGTAGTGCAACCCTTCGCATAGCATGCCTCTAAAGAAGCAAGGGCAGTATTCAACTCAGAGAAATACTGGCTCTTTCTGGCACATTTTAATAATGTCCTTTTATTCAGGAAAGTAATTTTCTTCAAAACCAAACACAGAAGTACGTGTTTACACAAGTGATGTATTACAAAAGCAATAATGCATAGCTAACTTCAGCAAATTATGGAGCAATAGCTAGTGCAATGAGAGTGAGAAAATCTACCAATGAAAATCAGAAGTTTCAACTCTGAACAAAAGCAACGAACTCTGCTAGTCTGGATTCAAGTTCAAGCTCCTACAAGTAACCACTATTCTACATTAAAGGTAGCCATCTGTTGTATTTTTAACTACATCTATAAAGGAGTTGAGTAACTTCAGTCTGAAAAATTCAAAACACAGACACATATTTTTAGCCAAAACAAAGCCAGAGCCAGCTGTAATTTAAATTTTCTTCACTAAATATTGTTTTCGCCATGAGACTGTGTGTAAAATGGATGAGGTTGTAGCCATGATGGCCCAGGGATATACAGCGTTTATAGGGTGAACAAGTTGCTGAGGAAGATCTTGCATACCTAAAAGATTGTGTTTTCTTCCAGCCACAGTGCTTCCTGTAGCAAAAGTATTTCTCTCTCCTTCCTAATCTTACTCTTCCCTAAAAATCTTGGGTTGGGAAACAACAAGACAGTTTTGAAGTCCTTCATGAAAGAAGTTCCAGTAGAGCATAAGCTAGAGCAATTCAGCTTTGGGTCCCTGAGAAGGAGACAGGAGCTTTGGAAGCTCCTCTCTTCTCTGCACCTCTGCAGGAGCCCTGCTCCCTCCTGGCCTGGGAAGCAGTCTCAGCTCTGCCTTCTGGCTGCAGGCAGTCCAGGAGAGGCACACAGATGCTTGCTGTCTGCTCCTTACCTGAAAACCTGGTCCTCATCTCCTCTGGGGAGAAGACAGTCACGTTGGCAGGGTGGATGTCTCCGCACCTACGCGGAGACACTGAAAAGGGCTGTCTGGAAAGTACCTGCATGCTGGGAGGTGGGAAACTGGCTTGGGTTGCTCAGTTTTTTTTTTTGTGCAGAGAAAGAGGGCTTTGAACTTTTTTATGACCAGAGTTGGTTCAAAGAGAGATGACTCCACCATCAGTCTTTCCACCAGAAAAACAACCCAAACTTCCGAACTTTTAACCAGACAATTGAATCAAGAGCAGTCCAAAAACAAAGGGTAAGCCAGAGATTACAAACAATTGCTAGGATATTAACTGTACATAAGGTCTGCCAGTGTATAGGTTAGTTTTAACCTGACATTTGTTAAATCCTTGGTGTTGATTAAAATAATTTTCAAATACAATAGCTGCAAAGCAGATAAACACCTAAGCATAACTCTGTGTCTTCTGTCCACTCAGACACAAAATCTATGTGTTTCTAGTCTGCAAAGTAAAACAGTAATAAGTGTGAACTGTGTGTCTATAAACAGACAAGTGTTATTTAGAGGAAGCATTGTTAAAGTAGTCAGCATGATTATTAAAAGCCTATCCCCATTAAAAAAAAATAAAATAAAATCAACAGCTCTACCTCCAAAGCCATCTAAAGAGAAGATAACAAAATATCAAAAGAGCAAACAAAACTAGCATTTCCCTTTTCAGCCTGTTAGCAAGTCAGTTGATCTGTAAAGCATGACTGTGTGTCTAAAAACTATAGCAATAAGAATAAACAAGGCAAGGGTCTATCACAAGCCTGAGTTAAACAATTCAGGTGAAGCATTTTTAAAAGAGAAGTGCCTGAAACAGAACAAAACTAAAAGATGAAATTATCAAGCAATGCAACTTGGTATTTTTGATACACTTTTTTTCTGATATACTTTTTCAGGACAGATTCACAAGTGTTCTAAAACATCATTTAAGAAAATTAAGACAGTTGTCTCTTTTTACTCAGTATACCCCAGGAGTTACACACGCAGCTGACCAAATCCTCATGTACTGCACCAAGATAATGCGTGAAGCCAGCTCCACCTCCTTCATCTGAATAATGTCCTGTTTTCAAGAATAAATTTCTCTTTATCTCACCCACTGCAGCTGATTCGTTTCATACAAATAACTAATGGAGAAGAAAGATAATGTACATGTAACAGCTTGAAAATTCACCTGACCAAGAGACTGCTTGGCTTTATCCCTTGGTAAAATCAGCATTTTTGTTTCTGTAGAAGGTGGCAACTTCTGCATGGGGGCTGAAAGACATCCTCAGAACTCACTGTTTTTATGGCAGTGAGGAGAAAGAAATATTTGAGTACAACTCACCCAAACTTTATGTGAATGCCCTCATTACTGACCTGAGAGACTACTAGCTCTTCCTCTTCTTCTGGTTAGCGAAAAGGGCTTCACCCCACCCCATGTTACACACCATCTCATTGCCATCTATTTGTCTTTTATTTAAAGACTAGTAGTGGTTTCTGCTAGAATTTCACTTAGAGTTTGGGTTTGGTTTTTTATTTTGCCAAAAATCTGAGAAGACATTTTGTGTTGGTGTGTAAATGCAACTGTCAATGAATCAAAAAAACCAAATGCTTTATAGAGAAATGACATCTTCTGTACCATGCCCTTTCTTCATCTTAATTATTCTTCCTGTTGTACTGCAAGATTTTAGTAAAAACACTATTAATATAAAATGAGTATATTGCATAAAGAGGAGAGGTAAAAATCTGCTTAATTAGAAAGCTGCTTCTTAACTCACTTGTTAACTGTAGCTCTTCATGAACTCTTCATCCCCTGCTGAAAGGAGAGGTTGAAACTAGGAGATAGGTTGCACTTGTTAGTGGGCATTTTTGGTTTTTCCATTAGTTTAAAAGTTTTCTAGCTGCCTAATTGTAGCTAATTAGTACCATTTGGGGACACAGCAGAGAAGCCATGATGTTGTCCCTCACCCAGTGGTAACAGAGTGTGTGGGGGAGACGAAAGTCTGGAAGGATATCTGTGATTGCGACCCATTCTCATTATCTGTTTCCATTCGAAGTAACATCAGTACAGAGTTTTATACTACGATGTGAATTAATATTTTAAGTGAAATTATAGCTTTTAGTGGCAAATTGCAACTAGATGTAACCAAGAGAGGATTAAGCCCATCATTTTGCTTAAGAGCTCAGATGGCTGGAGTAATTGGATGATAGCTGTAGGGCATCCTTTTGGTCTATAATTAGGTCATTTCTTTCTCATCCCCTCATGGCATGTATAATTACAAATTAATTTGAAATCCCACTGTGAGCAAAGAAAATCAGTTTAATATAAGAGAAGTGCAAAAGCCACGGGATATTATTTTTTAAAAGATTTTTAGTATTTATGCCAAAATATTCAGTCTGGCCCAAAGTCATATCCCTACAGACTGCAGGGCTTATATTTGGTTTCTTTCCTAACTTCTATATGGACACAGGTAAATTTTCTCTCTTAAAATAAATGGCATTTCATGGCTGCGCTTTGCTCCAGTATCTTCAGCAGGTGTCAATGGCAAAAAATTTGGGGAAAAAAATTAAAACCAGTCATAAGAGTTTTGGTAGGCAACAGTACTGTCAGAGGACTTACAGGCAGCTCTAAATGAGCTGATCTAGTCAACCATTTTATTCTTCAGTCCTGACACTGTTTTCTTGCCATTCAAAACATATTTTTCTGCCTTTACCCTGAAAGCATTAAGCGTTGCACTGCCCTAGCTAGCATACCTGCTCCTATGTGCTGCAGGAGATCACCCGTTTGATCTCCTGGCTGAGGTATGCTGCTGGCAAGTTCCGCTTCGCTTCCCTTATCGCTATGCTGTGGTCGGATGCGTTAGACCTCCTGCCTGCCTTAATGCTGATACAGGTAAAAACTTGCTTTCCTGACAAATGGATAACCCCAACCAGATCCGCACAGACAATGTTTTGACTTGCTGAACTTCCTCTTTCATTCAAGGGACAAACGTGTTTTCATCTCTCCCCAGAGATCTTGAAAGGGTTCAGAGACAGGGTCCCAGGTGTGATCTGAGCACCAAGGATGTTGACAGTGAGCTGGGGGCCGCACTGGATGTGCAGTTGGAGGGAAGAGCAGAAGAAAAGACCTCAGTGCAGAGAACAAGGGTATCAAGATTTGATCGTATTTGTTGGTATGTTGTAAAAACGGTGGAACATCCCATGCCATTAGCATGATAAGACTAGACTTCTGGTAGAAAAAAAAGAAAAAAAGAGAGAGAGGAAAAAAAAAGAAAGGAACTGCTTAGATATAAGTTCCAAAGTTCATTAAGATGGTTCTTTATTGCACAGCTACAAATCTAAGATGTGCTGGGGCATGTGGAAAAATAAGGAGGTGTTAAAAAGCGACTGAGCTTGTCAGTTTTCAAAACCAGTTCAAAGGCCTAGTCTTGGATCGTTCACACTGTGACCTCCAGGCCTATTTGTGATGCCAAAAACTTTATTCAGGAAGGAAGGAAGAGATTACTAAAAAGGAAAGAACTTTCTAATCTAATAATGTCTTGATAGAAATAATCTTTTTCTTTTATATAAAACCTTTCATTTGAGCATCTCAACATAGTTTTTACATTAAAAAAAAAAACACATAAAAATCACAGCAACATGGTAAAAACCTGGAGCAACCAGCTAGAAAGAAGAAGTGGAGAAAGAGACTTGGATGCACTTATTGTTTACAGGAGAGATATGAGACAATAGAATCATAGAATCATAGAATCATAGAATCATAGAAAGTTTTGGGTTGGAAGGGACCCCTAGAGGTCATCTAGTCCAACCCCCCCCCCGCAGCGAGCAGGGACACCACTAACTAGATCAGGTTGCTGAGAGCCCTGTCCAACCTGACCTTGAATGTTTCCAGGGATGGGTCCTCCACTACCTCTCTGGGCAACCCGTTCCAGTGTTTCACAACCCTCACCGTAAAGAATTTCTTCCTTATATCCAGCCTAAACCTACCCTGTTTTAGTTTAAAACCTTTACCCCTCGTCCTGTCACTGTCGTCTCTACTAAAAAGATTGTCCCCATCTTTCCTATAGGCTCCCTTTAAGTACTGAAAGGCTGCAATCAGGTCTCCCTGCAGCCTTCTCTTCTCCAGGCTGAACAAGCCCAGCTCTCTCAGCCTGTCCTCATAGGAGAGGTGCTCCAGCC
>Ga0065711_1000127_pt1 | contig 94757 bp, 48 predicted proteins | sample Hoacrofraction12_FD_59098 | JGI IMG/M metagenome (GOLD analysis project Ga0065711, IMG submission 59098) | Hoatzin crop microbial communities from Cojedes, Venezuela - Epithelial fraction 12 v2 (version 2) | ecosystem: Host-associated > Birds > Digestive system > Esophagus > Crop | place...
AACTTGTATTTCTGCATGCATAGTGATCTAACGATGTAACTGTTACACTAATCCCTGTTTTCTTATTAAGGAATGTAGTGGAAGGACATGGGCACAAGCTATCACTTAGTTGTTAGACAAAATAATTAAGTGAAACAAAAGTGGTCTTGGTTCTCAGCAAATAATTGGGATAATTGTGGGATAAAAGAGACTCCTAAATAATTCTACTCCACACAGCTCGGCCTTGGGAGGGCAAATGTGCCAAGCTACAGAGATAAGGAGGCACCAAGAGAGCAACAAGAGTAGAGCCAAACAACCTGAAGAACATGATCTATGTGATCCTGGAACTGAGTTTGCGCAGAAACAAATGTCAATCAGTGAACGGCATGATGAAGAGGATGGGCCTTCATCTTGGGACCCCCGAAGACCACCCAAAGATGCTAACAGACATGCGTGAAAGATATTTATATATGCTAATTAGTTCCTAGAAATATAATGAATATTTACATGTGTGATTGTATTTAACCTGAAGCAACAGGGTGGTTGGTGCACACGTTTGGAGGAGGAATCCCCTATGTGCCCAGCGCCGCAATAAAGAATACCTGCTTAACAGTATACATTGTACTGTTAGGTTTTTCCTACCGGATCTTCGAATCAACATGATTGTAACAGGACAGCTCTGGATTACAATTCATTTAAAATAAGTACCAATACCCGTTTTCTCCTGCAATGTGATCATGTCCCACAAACCTACAGAGATAACATAAGTCAATATTTTCAACAGAAGCCTCTGAAGAAGCAGAGACACTGCAGAAAGTTGTTTTGCCATTCAGGTTTTTTTGTCTTCATCATCCCCAAATCTGCTCGCCTGCAGAACCATGAAACTCTTAAGACTTCCTTTATTCTTCCCAACTCTTCTTCCCTAATTTCCATTTAGGGCCATATTCCTTGATCCACAGGGAGCAGCACTTACTCTTGGTAGTAATGCATTATCGCAACTACAGTAACTCATTTAAGTGCTATCAAATGTGAAGACTAATTACAGCACCTATGGAATGCATAAAGTTTTTCACAACAGTGTAAATGTTTATTAAAAATTAATATAACTTAAATGTTTGGAAATAACAAGTACTTTTCACAATTACTTCATAAGATATTTTCTGTCATGCATAACGGTTTTTAATTCCTTTCTTATTAATGACAGAAAAAGTTTTGCTCATAGTTTTTCTGTGTGCACCCCGCTGCATGTATGCACATGTGCGGATGCAAGTGAATAAATAAACCTACTACATGCACTTCACTTATCTGAAAATAAAGTTCTTGATGCAATTTATCCTTCCTTTGATGTAGAATAGCTCTATTTACCAATACTTTTCCAGTACTGGTATTTCCTCAATATTGGCATCTCTTCTGCTTACTGCTGTTTACTAGTGCAACTTGTGATGGTGGTCTTTGTGATCTGGACAGACTCCTACTAGCAATAGGACCAAATCCACCAGCCAGTTTCACAGGCATTGTACAGCAGTCAGATGGCCAGTAGTGACCTGGCCTGTTCAACAAAAAGCTCTTGGTTCCATTTCCAGTACCATCAACTTATCTTCCCACTGCTTCACTGTGCAACACACAAGACATTTGCCACAATTCTACATAAGAAAGATTTTCATTTATGTTGGGATTACATACAGAATGGATATGTGGAGTCTCTTTTGAGTGTTGTTCTGGGTGCATTAGTCTCAACAGGTAAAACATTAGGGGTGTCTAGCTTTAAAAGAAAAGCATTATTTTTATATATACTTCATCTTTAACCTCAAACTAGAAAAAGTCATAGATATTCCTGATAAACATCAGCACCATTCCTTACCCCTTTTTGTCCACCTAGTCATGAATGTATTCACCTATCTATACGCAGTGCAATTTTTTTGTACCCCCATTTGTTTTGCTGGGTTATTTTTTCCCACTTACTCTTCCTTCATTTTATTTTGTCTGCTTCTTTTTCCATACTCCGTATCTTCTTTTTTCCTATTCTGATGTATTTTTAGTGCTTCTCTTTTCTTTCAGTCCCCGAGTCAACGGCAACTTATCCTGTCTGATTTCAGAAGCTTTCAGATCTTCTCCTCTCCTCTCTACTCTAGTATTCTCATCCCTTTTCTTGACACTATTTTTCTTCACACTACTGCTGAAAGATGTTTTCATCTTTCAGCACTTTAGCAAGGTGGCCAACATTCATGCCACCGGACTGAAAACTGAATATATTTAAGCAATCTCTGTAGGCCAAACAAACCATGTGCAGCAATGTATCTGCTAATCATTTTAAATCCAAAAGAAGTATTCAGCATTTAGAAACAAGGATCAATCATCTCTATTTGCATCCTTCTATTTTCCTAAACTTAACAACCATATGACCTTGCATGTTGTACCATTACTTCCTAAATCTCTTTTCTCCTTCACATTTTAGCATCTTCATTACCTGCCTTAGACCCAACTTTGAGCAACTGATGTAAAAGTCTTAGGCAATCACCTGAATATTATTCAGCGACTCTGGAAAGTAGCTTGCAGCTTTCCTACCACATGCCAACCCCTAGCCTTCAGTGAAAACAACACTGTGAAACTGTAAAAGCAACTTCTTCAGTATCCACTGAAGTCTAGTAGAAACATAAGGTCTAATGTCACCCCAAATACATTGTATTTTGCCTGAATCGGAGTACGTAATAGCTGCATGTATTAATTCTCTGCAAATGAAGCAGTATGATTGTATTCTTTCAAGGGCCTGCAGGGACTAGTCCAGTATTGCCCACTTTTAATTGTGTCTAAAAATAAGTATTTGCTTACTCAGCCAGCTTCTACATTTATTTCCCTAAATGTATAAAATGGCTGTGGTGCTGCAGTACAACATTATGTGACTGTGCTGTGTCTTGGGGTGCATTCATCAAATTACAAAGGCACTGCAATCAGACGGAAACCAAGCCAAGTCACCCCAGGCAGGGCAGTTTCAGAGCAAAGTAGTCTTGACAGTAGGTATATTTTAATAGGCTGTATTTAACAAACAAGACTGAATATTATTTTTTGGTTTCAGAATTTAAAATCTGTTTCTCTTAGGGATTTTTTGGCTGTATATGCTCATTATATTTTCTTAGCACCTGATCCAAACAGAAATGCACAGCTCCTTCTGCCAACAGATATCTCAAACCCCAGGGAGATAAAGGAATTTTTATACCACCTGACCATAATAGCTTTTACTTTCATACCTTTCAACCTGATATGATCATATTATGAGATGTAAAAAAAGGTAGGACTGAAAAAAAATTACCAATCCAGAAAGTTTCACATGAACCAAAAAGAATTTCTTGATAGCATTAGTAAGTGTACCTAACTCAAGTATCCTGACTCTGCATTTCCAGTGCAGATCATTAGCCCAAGTAAGCTAGTAGGAAATCCTGTGAAGGAGACAGAAATCTCAGTATAAAATAAAGGGGCAATCACTGCTTAGGACAGACAGAGAGATCTAAGCAGATACATGTTCTGTCAATAATTCCTAGTTTATAACCACTAGGTTAAGTGTAAGCATATCAATTACCCATCTATTGCTGCATTCTGCTGCAGTAGTAAGAATGAGAAAAATATTTTGCTAAAATTACAATATATTGTACTCTGAGATCTTGCATGTGTGTGTATTCAACTCAGAAAGCCATCATATCCATAGTACATCACTGCTCTAGCCAGTCACTGCTTGAAGAGTTAATCTTCCTATTTCCCCTAAAATTATTTTAACACTTGTACCAAATTTCTGGTATCCTAAAATCCATATACACCCCCCTGTCAAAAACATCACTTTTTAGTCTGTCATCTCAGTTGTTCCAGTCTTATCACCTATTCTGTATTCATACAAATACACAATTTCCAGAATTACCTATAGCTACATCTGCTGTGTATTCTTTTCTTTTGAGGGGGAAACGTGGCCTTTTTTTTTTATATCAATTACTCAAATCATACTACGACAAACTTAAAAAATGCACAGAGCAATTTAACTGCATCATGCCTTAACTTAAAGCTATGATGTCATCCCACATTATTTATGTACCAGGGGTTTAAAACAGCACTAGTTCAAGCACTACAGAGGTATTCAAGTGACATCAAACCAGCTAAAAGAACAAACAAAAAGCTGATACACAGGATCTTCATTAAGGAATATCTGAAATACACAACTAGGGATTATGGAACAAAATTTTAACTCTTATTACACACTCTGTAGTATTACCTGGAAGTCTCCTTACAGTATCTGTCATTAAATGTTAGTCAGAATTTTCTCTTCCACCAGGCAACTATAGATGACTATAAAAGCCCCAGAAGCTCAGCTGTTAAAAATTAGTGTCAGTGAACCAATTTTAAAGGAGCCATGCACCAGATAAGGGTTTGGCTTTGACAGCACTGTTTTTTGGGTGTTTTTTTTAATGTTTTACTTATAATATGGCAGTTAAATTTTCCCATAGGTTTAATTTAAAAAAATACAAAAATTTTAGGCCTGAGGAGACAAAGAATCCAATAAAGACAAAATATGCCTTGTTGTATAAAACAATTGGTATAAATCTCAAGTAGTAAATTAGGTTAGATGCATGATACCAATACAGTATCCCCTAAAACTGAATGGAGATTAGTATCAAAGGTCCAAGAGTATGATTGCTGTAAGACTCCAGTTGAGTAAGACAAACAATGAGTGGGTTTGAACAGTGCAGGACAGTACAGCAAAGAATCGCATTTCTATGTTATAACGAGACTGGATTATTAAAGAAAATATTAACAAAGACTTGAATTCTTATAGTTTTGTCAACTTATTGGTTCATGATTCTGCATGCTGCAACTGGTTGCAACTTGAATCACAATGACAAATTCTGATCCCACTGAAGTTAGACAGAATCATGCTACAGGAGAAAGAAACACTGATGTCAGGAAAGAAGTTTCATTATTTATCTAAAATCCACGTTTGTACACGTGTTTCTATCGTGTTATGTGCTACAGTTTCAAGCAGATGTTCCTTGAGCCTTTTTTTTTATGAAATTGTTCTGTGGGAGACTTCCCTTTCTTTAGCAAAAAATTAAAATGGTATCTAGTGTCCCTATCTAACCATACCATAGCCACACGTGTCCACAGTATAGCATTATTCCACAACTTTGTTCCCGTCTTTCTTTCCTCCACTCATTGCGAAATCATCCTCTTTTCAAAGAGCAACTGACCACTGCGAGGTCATTCCATCACCATATCAAGCTGTGTGCCATAAACAGCTACACTGTTGAGGATATAATGAAGCAGAATGCCCCTTTATGAGAATTTTTAATGCAGAGCAACCCCATCTTACACCAGTGATTACTCATTTACTGAACTCTAATTATTTTTTGAAAATTGCCACTTCAACCATTCAGAGATCAGCCTAGAATGCTGTGCTGAAAAGGGCTTTCATAACCTCTTTTACAAAGGGAATACATTTGAGGAATATCTTTGGGGAATACTTAAGAAACAAGTGAAATTCTAACTAGATCATATTACACAATTCTAAATTTAGAAACATTTAGTCTTTTCCCAAAGGGCCTTGAAACATCCAGTAATAGATATTACTAGCATTTCAGATGCACGCAGCTGGGGAGAGGAGGAAAATTTATTTCCACAGCTTCACAAAAGAAACAATTCAGAATACCAAATTTGAATGAGATCAAGATTAGTCTTCTGTCTCCAGTCAAAGAGGTCACCTAATTCGTTCTCCTGTCCTGTCATACAATCAGTTATTCCAACAGTATTAACAGCTAGATGTTTGTTCACTCAGTTCCAAAAACTCTGAAGATGCAGACTCATAATCTTTCCAATGATTTTCACCATCTATATTATCAGACAGGTTTCCTAACTTCTAATTTGAACATTCCTTGATGAAGTTTAAGCCCGTTATTCCTTGTTCTGTCAAAGATGGAGAAAGAAAAAGAACATTTTTATATTTTTGAGAGTTTTACATATTAGAAAACCATTACAATTTCTGTTCATAGTTTTTCTTTTTTCAAAGCAATCCCTTCATTAAATCTTTCTTTGCTGGTGCTGTTTTCTAGGTCTCCAATCACTCTCAAGGCTTTAGAAAAGTGGTTCAGAATTCTGAACTGAAATTGGGTGACCAGAACTGTAATTTGTTGTGTTGTAAACAAAGAGAAATAAAAATCAGCTAAAAAAAAAGAAACCATCTAAACGTCATTCTCAATGCGTCCTACTTCATAGGCATACTATGGTGACAGCTTTGCATCTAAAACAGCGACTGAAAAAAAAAAAAAAAGCAGAAATGTCCTGAAAATATTCAGAAATATCCTGAAATACATAATGATAGAACTAGCAGAGTTAACAAGCCAGTACAAAGCTGCCTAAAGTCAAGTCAGAAATAATTACTGGTTACAAAAAGCCTCGTTGACAGCATTTAACGCTGGTCCCTTGAATTATGAGAAGCGTGCCTTTAGGGCAGAATATATGTAATGCTTGAAAGTCAGGGGTATACTTCCAGTTGGCAGATTTAATAGCACACTTCCATGCTGTGCTCATTTTTATATTGTTAGTAAGCAACTTCTTGAGGAAATCACATTGCAGTCAATGTGCTCGTGTATGAATTTGTTCTTATCCACATCAGTTGGTAGAATAGCAAGCATACTAGAGCCAGGCATGTGGTTTCAGCTTAATGCCAATGCAAAACTGGGCCTTCCTGGTTTTAACTATACCTTTGGAAGGAATTCAGATACAAAACCCAAAGCATGTCTGATTTGAATACAGCAGCAAGTCATATGTAGCCAAGATTCTGCAACAGTACCTAAGAAACAGCAATTTCAGAACATGGTACATAAGAAGATGGCAAGCTTGGGTTAAACAGTTTGCAAGAGGGATTCGTTAATCTAGTCCTGATAGACAGAGTTTCTCCATGACTCTGCTGGATGACAACATGATGTAACCTAGAATATACAAACAATGGTACTACTGGTACTAATCCCAAATCATGCAGCTGAGAAGTGATGTGACCCATCAGAGTAGTGCATTTCATCATGAGCCTTTCTCCCCTTCCAGATTTAGTACAGGCCTTGGAAGATGCTGAGTAATTACTCGCAATTACTACTACCCTTTTCTCATTGCATCGCTGTTAAACTTTTTGCAGAAGAAGGTACAAATCTTGTCTGTGAACAGCTCTGTAGAAAACACTACTCAGAATTAAGTCTTATCACTAATTGTACATAAAGCTCAGATTAAAAGGTGTTTGCACTATATAATTACACATCAAAACAACCACTATTTGCAGTTGTAAACAGTAAAGTCTGATAACACACCTAAACAAAAATTGTTAGGCGGTAAACCCATTGAGGTTTTGCATGTAGACATAATAAATTGGTTGACATTAACCATATTCAAACAGAAAGAGAGCGCACAACGTCGATACAGCATCACCCTCATATACTGGCACATGTAAATACAGTCCCCTCTGATCTTCATTCAAAGGCAGTATCTCAGTTGAAACAGCACGCCCATGGCACATCACGTAGGGATTTTCCAAAGTATTTGTTAAGCAGCAGCATCTCAAACTTTTGCAAGCCAGGAAGAACACGGGAAGGAGACACAGAGGGGTATGAGACCACGGTTCAGAATGTTTCAGAATGCTTCAATCACAAGCTGCCTGCTGCCTTCTCAATGACAGCTTCCTCGGGCACGCTAATAACATTGTACTACTATTTTTTTTTTAAATGCATCTGTTCTCCACGCAAGTAGGGTGCCTAGGTCTCACAGAAAGCAAGCAGTAGTTGTCTGGCTTAAAATTGCTGTTTAGCTGGACTGCATTTCACAGATTTTTTTTTGTGGGCACTATTTTCAGAGCATACAGTACCAGGTTAAATATTCTGCCTTCTTTACAAATCCAACAGTATTTTGTCACCTCAATGTGGACCACTTTCTCAGGGCACAAAACAAAGAAACATTCAGTTTATGTATATTCCTGGATCTTTCTACCAGAGATGCCCTGTTCTGCACTTAGCAGGTATGTCAATGCCACTGAAATCTACAGCTCCTCACAACCGACTAAGCGACACTGCCCTAGAGGCTTCACATGTTGTATTCCAATTCACTAACAAATGCTGCTTGTTTTTTGAGAACCTGCCTGCAGCACTGCAATTGCTTCTGATTGCATTAAATGTTAGGGAAATTCTCCTTCAGGAATTTTAATTAACTGTTGGAGCCACAGGGCTAAAAAGCCCAGCATCAGAGCTGGGGAGAGGGAAACAAATAGGAATCATGTTTAAAAAGAACCTATAGCTAGTACTGGCATTAAGGGTTTCTGTTCTTTAGTTTGTTCTTGTGCTCTTTTCTGCTGAAGATCAAACATTCACGTGGGCAACACTTTTTCCTGCATCTGCAAAGTGACTTATCCTTGACAACTTCGCTAGACCACTAAAAATTCTCATTAGTATGGCACTTGCTTTTTCTTTAGCTCCTTTAGTCCCTTCTTGCTCTCCTCAAAATGTCCTTAGACAAAATGTTTCTCTTGCCATAAAGAAATTAACATGGAGCCACAGAAACAGAGGTATTAAACAGTATGTGGAGCCTTCATTGTACCGTCTACATCTCCAGATGGAAAAACTTAAAGTAGACAAATAGATGGGACAACTTGAAGGAACTCTGCTTTCCTGAACATCCCTTCCTCTGAAAGGATTTCCTTTCTCAAAGGTTTATTCTTCCACAAATATTTCTCTGATCTTCGTTTGAGTGCATATTCCAATTAGTCATAGCAATAAATAAGATATTATTTATTGGTAAGAAATAAGTAAAATCCCTATTCTTTTGATATAAAACTTTTCTACGAGACAATCCTTCTCATTTTAAGTTTAAATGTATGGAGTTTGCTTTTATTTTTGTGTCAAGTAAGGTGCAAGCATTTTGTTAAACAAATGCTAAGGAAAAGAAGTAAAACAACTCAAAAATTAATCTTAGAAGTGACTCAGCTGGACAATGAGCTACACACAATTTATTCCAACACAAAAATGGTGTGAGTTTGGGAAGAAAACTACTTCAGCATTTGGAAGATAGAATGTAAAAACATAAAATGAGCTAAACACTGATATTTAATTTGCATTAATGTTATTATTATTATTAATGTCATTATTATGACACAGTTGTTATCAAAAGGCACAGGGATAAGGTTCATATCCCTCCTCTGTCAGCTCTAAGGTATTTCCAGTTTTGCTGTATCTTCTTAACAAGTGCATTAGTATTGTTGGTTTTAAATAGAAAAGACTACATATATTCCCAAAGCATTCTTATTCTTAAGGTTTTTTTTATCCAATTTAGCACAGAAAAAAATGTCAAGACTATTTCTTTCCATTAAACCACACAACTTATTCTCTTGATATTGCCTCGTTTGTTTTTAAACAGCCTCAGGCTGGCAAAAACTGAGGAAGTCTGTTCCATAAATATTTTAAAACAAAGTTCAGGTGCAAGTAATTTCCAATTTTAGAACATAAGCATATAGCAACACATATGTATGGATTAACAGCATACAGATTTAACGTGTTGCTAGCATCTTATTCAAAGCCACATGCTAAACAAATTCTGCTGGGTAGAATAACTTTCATACTTATGGGAACACTCTCCAACAAATTAGAAGCAAAATAGACTGAAACAGGAGACATTCTGTTCCTTCCCAACAGCAGTCTTGTAACGAGATAAACTTTTTCTTCTGGTACTCGAATCAGGTCTTCTGTGTTTATTAACCTTCTCTTCTCAGGTTCCAGTACAACTGCAAATACTGCCACCTCCATCTGCTGCTTAATGTCATTCAGCTATATGCCTGTGGATTTTTGGCTTTTTTTGAACACCTGCTTGAAATCTTGCTGCTTCTCTCAATGAAGTTCATGCTAAAGATTTCATGGAGTTCAAAGTGAGTACGGACCGATTACCATCTGATTGTAAAATAATTAATTCTCACCACTAGATACACTACCTTTTGTTATCTTGATGCTATGGGTATTTCCTTGTCATGCAAACCTGTCTAGATAGAGAAAATCACCCTTTCTGTAATGGTGAACAACACATCTCAGTGAATCATTGCTCCTTTTCACTAAAGCAGAAACAATTATAGCACTAGGAAAATAAATTAGTAGAAGCATACTCAGAAAACATCTGCAAGTTTCAGTGTCAACTCTAGCCTCTTAAAAGAGTATCTGGTCACTGCCAGGTCACTGTCTCCCCTAAATGAGCTCCATTCAATTGTATAGCTTTAGTGCTAGAAGAAACTTTCAACAAATTCCTGTAATTTATGTTCTCTCTTCTCAGATCCTGATATAAATCCTACTAGGACAACTTGATGCGTCTGGCAATAGGCATAGCTCGTAAGTTCCACTGAGAAGGTAAATCGTCATCCACCTTGAAACATGTCATAGATCACATGGATCTCCAAAATGAAAATACGTATTTTTATAACAACAGCTTTTCTAATATTGGCCAGGCATTGTAGTCTACAGACTTCAGAACAAAGACAGTCATGATCTCAACTGCCATACTTGCATCAGTCCATGCAGACCATCTTAGCTATATATTCTACCTAAGACTTCTGCGTCATACTGTTGACCTTAAATTGCTAAGCTGTGAGCATTAACACCCTTCTTAACAAAGAATTTCCAGACTTTATTTATAGCCTCTCATACAGTCTGGTAAAAAGAAATCAAAAGAACTTTGAAAAGGAAATACAAAAATCTATAAAAGGTCTTTTTGTATTTCAGGATATTGTATCAATGTGGCTTTTCACAACAACCACCTGTGTGCTTGCACCTTGATGACCTGAGTCATTCAAATATAAAAGGTCTATTCACAAGGCAGTGTCTCTTACCTCCCTCTGTTGTAACTGTGGACTCTTTCACAATATAGGTGTTTATAAAAGAGAAATGCATACCTGAGAGAGATAACGATGAGCTGTACTATCACAGGCCCACTTTTTATCCATTAATTATTTAGCATGTCCACAAGAAGACTAAACATTTAGACCTATTGGGTACTCACCACATGTATGAAAAGTATAATAGTAGCTTGTCAGCTGCATACCTTACTCTGGAAAATTATCCTCATTATAAAATATTTATTTCTTTGTATAGACATAAAGTAATAGAAATAATGATGCCTGCAAAATGATCTAGTGGAGACAAGATCAAAATATGAAATGCAATGCCACAGCACAAACAACAAAACCCTATGTAAAAGTTGCCAATATATAGCACTGACACCAGTTAAAAATATTTGTGCAATAAGGACTAAAATGTGAGACTAAAGTTAAGTACTTGACTTCATAGTTTCCATGCAGACATTTTATACCTGTCATCTTGCTGCCTTGGTTGGCAAACTCACAAAGTGCCCTGAGCCCCTGCGGGATACTGCTGTGGGAAATACAGCCTCACTGGCAACAAAAACAATTCAGCATGGTTGAAGAGAAATGAGAGCTGAGACATTGTCCGAGAGTAGTCTTAAGTTACAATCATGAGAAATAAAACCTATTCATGGAGACAACATCAGAGGTAAGCCAAGCAGGCTGATACAAATAAGTGCATTCTACAGTTACGCAGCAGATAAAAGATAGGCTTTGTAAACACTGTAAGTGCATTTACGATTTACTAACTCCTTTGCATTAGTTAATTACCATCTCTATTTTCCAGAGTAAACAGCTTTTTCCTAATGAATCATAATTCAAGTGAACTAAAATTGTGACTAAAATGAAACTGACTAAATAACTAGTCTTAGCCCTTCTGCTGTTCTTGATTTGAATTACAAGTTACATGTACCTTTTAAGCAGGCTTTACTTCTGAAGCCAAAGTTCTCTCATCTGAATACACTAAGTGTGATGGAAATAATGTATCATTTAAAAAATATTCAACTATGGGTACACATAGGCCAGCTTCCCAGCTGCTACACAGATCACAATCAAAGTGGACATCCTCACGGATTTTAAGGACTCTAAAAGCAAACGTGAATAGCATTTAATCAAATTTTTGTGGGACATGGAACCCAAAGACCATCTTTCCTTACCAGTCACAGCCCCTGAAAAAAGCATTCACAACTTGAAGAATAAAACTTATGTAGGCTTATGCATCTGTTGTCTGAAAAATAAAACTGTAGTTTATAGAGAGAGAATAATGTCTCCAGAAAGATGCGTGTTAGCTGTCAGCACCAAAGCTCCTGAGAGTTTACACCAAACTATTTTTAAAAGGGATCATTTATTTAAAGTACATGCTGCAAAATACTCATAACTTCTAAACAAACGGAGTACAGAACTACCTCCTACCTTGTCTTTGCAAAAGCAAAGTTCTCAGAGCTCCTGAATCATATTGGTACCAAAAACAAAGGGAAACATTTCTTCCTAAAACGAAAAATCAGAACTGCTACCATACTTTTGCCTTTCATATAAAAAGGGGGTATTTATGAAATAAAAAAAACACAGGGATAGTTACTCATCAGACTTTGAATCTGTTGTAGTTTAACAAAAATCTAATTCCTCTTCAAATTTTTCTCCTTCTAATACCTTTCCTACTGCATAAAAAAAATGTGTATTCAGCTTGCACTTCATGTTATTTGCCATATAACAACAGGAAAAGAAAGGGGGAGAATGCTCATCAGTATCCCTCTTGCACACATCTTCACTTCTTTCCCAGGACATTGTAAATGTCTAAGGCAAACTGTGAAATCTAACTTGCAACAAGGAATCCTTGTAAGGAATCCTGTACAGTTTATGGCCTGTAACAGGTATTTCAAGTGTAGAAAATGCATATTTGTAGGTGTGGAAAAAGGAGATAAAGTAGGAGATAACCTTCCATTTCAAGGCAGTGTTCACATTCTAAGAACATATCCCCTCTACAAGTTGTGCAATATGTGTATTGCTGCCTTTGTGTACGTCCACAGCAATTTGAAGCCTTCATCACTGTGCTCAATATACTCAAATTGCAAAAAACAGAACAAATCAAAGTTGGGCCCTTCCCCAAGGAACTTACACATACAAGAGACAAGTACCTACTTCCAGGGGAAATTCAGAAGAGTATTCCTCAGGGACCTAAAAAATTGACTTGATTTGTTGATACTGCTCATTAAAAAGAGACTCCATGTTGAAGTTACCAAAAGAACACATGCCTAACGCATTCTGTTTCTTTAATACAAGATGACAGAAGAAAGAAAATACTGGTATACAGTATTGTATGTGAGTGCATAAACCTGTATCATGCTAAAAGATGAATGCTTAAGGGAAGCTACAGACTATACCATAGATTCTGTAAAGTCACATGGCAGATTTCCCCTTCTAGAAATACAGAAATACAAAGTAAAGGGGTGGGGGAGATGTCACAAGAACTGAAGCCACTAGGGGCTTGCACTGCCTTGCATCTCCTACTTCACAATGTGATTAGGAAAACTTCTCTGGGCAAAATGAATCCATGATCCTATTAAAGCCATGGGAGCTATATTTTGATTTGCACAGGCCATGGTTTTGCTAAAGGTACTGAGAGACCAGCGCACTTTTGGGCATGAATACATTAAGGCAGGAAATGAAATACAGGTAACTGTGAAGCAAGTATCAATAATGAATGTTTTGTTCCATTGACTTTTTCAGACTTTCATACCATATTACAGAGAGGGATTCCAAAAAAGTCTATGTCCAAGCTGTGGTCATTGACAATGCTTATGTAACACAAAGTGAAATGCACACTGTATTTAATACTATTAGTTCTGATACCATTTTGTGTCCCTGTCTATAGCAGGGGTGTTGGAACTAGATGATCTTTAAGGTCCCTTCCAACCCAAACCATTCTATGATTCCACAATCTTATCTGCTGTGTTGGGTATTATGAATTGTACTACACTGCACAGTCAGAAAGAACCTTCCTGCGATAGGAGCAGGTCTGAAGTTCTTACGAATAACTTAGTCCACAGAAGTCAACATTAGGGCTTGAGCAAGACAAAAATATGATGTCTCACAAATCAATACTAAAACCCCTTATACCTCTTAATATGAGTTCTGATGGAAGGAAGCAGAGGGTGTTTCTGAGGAAGAATTAACCAATTACTGATTTTAAAATGTCGAAACTGGCTTGCAGTAAGTTGTATTTTGCCTGGAGCATGATATAAGCAATGTTTTATATACAAGTAATAATTTATAAATGAGACTTATAGTCTGGATACTTACATTTTTGTTTGTTATATTTTTAAATCTATTTCTCTAATTTGTTCCATATGCCTTTGAGGTATCCGGAAGGTTATCACTCAGTAGGAGGTAGTCCCATGTACCCAATGAGACAATTTAAGGCTCAAAATGTAGAACTGGTGATCCATATTAGCAAATCAGGCTATTGCTGATATGGAATAACTTACTATTTAATTAGCTGACTCATATAAAATGTCACTCAATAGAAATTCTAATATCAAAGAAAATTTATGGTTGAAAAAAATGCAAGAGGATCTTGTAAGCCACTATGCTTTGATTTGGATTAAGATTTTTACCATCTTCAAGTCTGAAAGTGTTAACATAAAAGCTGTTACTCTTAGAAACTGCCATGTCTGTCCATTGAAATGAAGGTTTCACTGATACATGGAACCCTTCATTGTTTTATTTTGGGGTTGCAGGTTTTTTTTGTTTTGTTTTAACACAGCTGTCTCTTTCTTTTTTTTCCTCTTTCTTTGTAATATGGCAGACCGCCCTGCTTTTACACGCAGGAAGGATCTGCCTGTGTAAGAGCTTATTCTCTCCTGTCAGCCCATCATATTTGCTCACCTCTGCATTAATGAGCCAAAAATGGCAATGGATCTGAAATGGCTGTACCAGCTTTACTGATCTGGAAAAGAAGCAAACACAATTTCAGCTCTTGATAATATCAATAACAGTTTCCTTGATAAAATCTTGAGAAGTTGATTAATAAAAAATAAAGGACCACAGAATTATTTTGCTTGTGGCTTAAAGCTAGATTCATTTATTTTAATTTTATTCCAAAATTACTCCCTTTTCATAACTTTTGTGCAATCATCAGACACTTTGAAGACCAAAACAAAGCCTGTCATGAAAGGCCACTAGCCCAACCACTTTCTGACAGCCCTTATCAGCCAAATCATGACGAAATAAGCTGGGCCCAAAAATGAGTTACCTAGAATTGGACAACAGAGCATAATTTGATGTACAAATTTCAGAGGTGTAGAAAAAAAGATATTAAGAAATCTCTTCAAATAGAGAAAATATTCTAACTTCCACTACCCAGAAAATAGTGGTATTGATTCAAGAGGCATACCGTATGTATTTCTGAATACATAGCATTTTAGGGCATTTATTAGAATCATTGGTAAATGAGGAGTTGCAACACTGCCTCTTGCCTGTTTGCTTCTTGCCCCCCTTCCTCCACTATTGTCAGTGTCAGTTAAAAGCAGTAACAAAGTGACAGTACATGTCTTTGTTAAAGCAACCCATGCTCTCATTCCTGAATGTTTAAATGCAGCCACCCTTCCTTTTTAATACAGAAGTAGCTATAAACTGGACTTCAGTCGTCTCTGCTTGTAAAGCACCAGTACAGAGAGACCAAAATCCTGAATGATGTCTTTGGGTGACAACATAATACAGACTGTTAGAGCTGTCACTAATTTCCTGCAGATTAATAAGGGACAGGTATTCCCTCATATTGCCATGGGGAACTGCTGAAACATAAAGCTAACACAAGACATCTGTGAAAAGACATGCATGTTCATGTCTCTCTCTAAACACATTCAACATGTCAAACATTTCAAATGTCATTTTTGTTAGATGTCATTAACTCGCCACTCTATGTACACTCTATATGTACCCTATATCTGACATAAGCTTTGTAACTAAGAGAGACTTCTTTTTATCTTAAGGAATTCATATAAGCTTGGAGCTAAGTCTGCATTAAATCACTGAATATACAAGCAATATAATCTCAGTTTTTCTTACTGATAAACATGCAGACTATATGCTTTTAAAGCAGTCATCGTGTCCTGTGGTATTACACAACAAACTGAACTGTGGGTTCCAGGCACAGAATGACTCAAAAAGAATAAACAGATTTCTTTAACACTTAGGTATGATGAACCAGATGAACTAGAAACTGCAGACTTTTGATAGGAATTACAGAAAGAAGTATGTAAAAGCATCAAGTAAGGATTTCGCTTATACTAAGTGTTAGTAAGGATTTCATGTGCCACCTCAGAACATGAATGAATATTCTGCTCAGGTTGTACAGCAGTGAATCTGGGTTAGCAGTATGAACAATAAAAGGATTGTGTAAACTGTATTGGATATACATCTACTCAAATTCAAAAGAACTGTAAGTTGAAAAGGACAATCTTTACAAGTCAAATGTTGGCACAAGAGAGTCACAGTAGGCTAGGACTTGAAATCAGGAAGTTCTGTTCCCATCTCTGCTATGGATATGCAACCTTGAACAAGTCTATCTACATCTTTCATGTTGTGTTTATGTACTTGTTAACTTACACTATCTATGATACAGGACAGAGTGCATGCCCGTTGGCTTGAGTAAGGCCTCCCCATGTTACTAGTACAACAGAGAGCACCCGTTAATAAATACCAAAGTCACAAGTGACTTCAGAAGCACTTGATCATGCAAAGCAAGTGTTCAAATAATCATTCTTCTCAGTGGCTCTAGTTCTTGATTCAATCTACACCAGTTTTAGATATGAACTATGCTTTCTGACAAGATTAAAAAACAAAACAAAACCAAATCAGTTCCGTGCAGGAGAAACTAAAATAGCCACAAAACCCCCTATTTTACAGGATTTGTGATTTTAAGGTCCTTGAAACAATTTGGTCTAAAACTGTAGGAACAGTAGAGTTTGTGCTAGTACTGAGTATTCCATGGTGAATCAGTTTACTTGGTGGTTTCCTGCAAGATTTAGAATTATAAGGAGAAATCCATTTAGAAATAAACTATTGCTCGGGAAAGAAATATGTCAGGGGATACAGGTGATAGGAGAAGCTTGAAGAAGCTAAATCTGTCATTCACACCCAACAAAACAGCAGTATTTGAAGATACCAAATCAAGACTGATTCAGTAAAAAGGTCACTGAAATTGCTGAACAGAAAATGACACATTTTGTGTGATAAGCTGATATTTGACAGAAAAAAAAAAATCAGTCTGATATGCAATAAGCTGAAAAAAAGCCAGAGGTATAACACCTGTGTGCATGGATAGGAAGAAAAGTTGGCAGACAAAAGGCAGAACACAGCCAAGAGCTTGGAGGAGAAGCAGAGGTAAAATAAAGCAATATGAGTGGAAGGAGTGAAATGAATGTTAGTCATTCAGAAGTTGTAGGTCTGTAAAGACCAAGAGACATGTTGACAGTCTCATGATATAGATTGAAAAACATGCCATTTTTCTTCTCTAGACAATGTTCTTTGCTTCATTATATGTTGAAATAATTGAGAAAGGTATCTAGAAAGAAATTGGCACCTTTTGTTGCTGTAGACTTCTAAATAAAGAACAAAACGAGTCAAGAATCTGTAGTTAAATTTCCAGATTTAAAGTATCAGTAGCAACCTCCAAGCTGTAATTGTACTCTTGCTTGCTAGCAAAACCAAAAAAATGATAAGTCTGGAAAAGAAACACTTTTAACGCTGTTGGAAGATACTGATAGAAAGACATGATTATTTTTCTAATTGTTATTTTACTGTGCTTAATGTACTTATTGCATTTAGTTACCAAACATACATGAACTTTTTATATATGTATGATCCACATGCATTGTAAATAGAATGCTCCAATATACAGTGGAGTATTAGGATAGGTGAACATGGAATGCTATGCAGATACGCCTGATAGAAATCTCTCCAAGGGACCATAAGAGTTCTAAGATTTGGTCTTCAGCTGCTATAAAAAAACCTACTTTGCTTCCTTCTTCATGTCTGGTCCTGAATCTGTACAGCAGATGGTTACGAATTTTTCAGTGCATCCCAGAGAGGTAGAGTTTTCAACCAATTTTCCCCTAGTGGATGGCATTCTCCTTCTCCCCAAAAGCCATCCGAAAATGTAGACAATGATTTATGTTGTGGGATAGGTGGCCAGTGTCTCGGTATTGCACAACGAAGTCAAGGCAATGGACGTTAGGAAAAGAAAGGTGTTCCTTTCTTAGCTGGGAAAGAGGCGATAGAATTGCCTGCTCCAAGAAACAAGAAAATTGTGGTTTCAATTTGAGAGCTGAAAAAAGATTGATGCAAGAACAGGAAAGTAAACAACTCTTTACTACAGCTGGTGGTAATCTGTATTACAGAATCAGCTCTCACAAAGGAAAGGGATAGGTCTAAGCCATGATGGTTTGATTTGTATCAGTACTTGATTCCTCAAGAGCTCTCCATCAGTATTCAGTGGTATGTGAGCACAGAATCCAGCTCATTTATTTTTCCTGTCAAAAACATATATCAAATTTTTGTTTTTTTCTTTTCAGGCCACTAGATTAAAGTCAATTGATTTGAAACATTTACATTTTTGCTTTCAGGTATGTCACTAGAAATGTGTAGGGAGACTGCAAGCACAGACAGATCTGAAGTTAAACAGCACAGGAGGCAAGAGAGGTAAGGATGAAAAACTGGAGTTACAACAAGAAAAAATAAAATGAGAAAGCTACTAGTTTTCACCTTCTGAACGACAATAGCGCCTTTTAAAAAATATGCACACTTGTTATGGACGAAAGTAGACTGGAATGATGTTAAGAGGACAGGAGGGGTTGTGTGTGGAGCAACACATGGATAACACGTTCATGTGTTCTCAGGCTGACACTGTCAATTACGTCACAGCTCATCTGATAAAGACAAACTTCTGGGGTCATCTGTTTTTTCTTCCATCTGTCAGCCCATCACACTGTAAAGAGCTATTTAAAACCTAGAAACAAATGCCAAGATAATCATCTAAGATAAGAACAATTTTTTTTCTCTTGGTCACAAAATATGAATGGGACATCCAAGTGCACAAATAGTATGAAATGCAAAAGCTGCAGAATAGCTTTCCACACGCCTCAAATCATACCCCGACACTTTCATATCATGGCAGCAGGTTTTTAGTTCAGAGTGAAACTTAAACATTTATCATGTTATTTATTTTCATGACATCTGAATGATTTTGACATGAGCAAAATCTAATTCATCTTCTATTCTAATTCATCTAGCCATTCATCTTCTACCTTATTTTACTTTTAAGACTGTATGCAAATGCTTTCTGTGTTCTTCAGTTGTGCTAATTAACACACATCTAGTTAGTTAAATGTTATACGCTCTCTTGTAAATATCTAGTATTAGCCAGAGATGGTCATGCATCTGAGTCTATAGGGGCCTTTACTATTAAAGGCCCCCAATGACTTCAAGTGCATTTGTAAAGCACTCCACCAGCATCTGGCCTTCCCACTTTAGAATCAATCTTATATTATACCAAGGACTATAAAAACAAGAAAACATTAGTTCCAAAAAACATGATTGTATGTAAGAAGTATTGCAAACATACAAGAAATGACAGCCATGAATTCATGTAAGCCTGGGCTGAACTACTTTACCCATGAAAGCTAAAGCATTATAACAGGGATTCTTTGTTTATTAAATAAATAGGTTATTCTAGTCTGCATTTAGAGAAAGCTCATCACCTTTTCTGGCTGTTGACTAACCTCAAGCTTTTCAATCATTTATTGGAACATATTTTATTCAGATTTTATTTTATAATGTTTGCAACAGAATTTAAGCCTCTCTTGAATGCTTGTGTTTATGCCATTCTTAAGGAAGCTTATCTCTCCAGAGATTCTGGGCATGAAAATTGCTTTTACAGGGGAGCATACTTGAATTTTGGGATCAGGTGAAAATAGGCCTGCAGAAGCATCCTGAGCAATCTAACAAGGTCTACCACTGTGGCTTTTGCTTCCCCTTTTCCTCACACAACTGTGCTTTCAGCTTCTCTAACAGACCTGCTGACGTCACAGATCCTGAGATGTCACGGAATCCACAGCTGCCTGAAGAGCTGCAGACCATATCTCATTAAGCCTACTTGCTCACCACTGAAATGAAAAATAGGAAAGATGTAGACAGACAGATGAACAGGAAAAGCAAAGGAGTAATAAAAGCACTACTGCCATAATTAATTCACTTTTTTCAAGCAATCTCATCTCTAAGAGAATTCTAATAAAAGAGATGAGCATATTCCATCTCAAGAAAAAAAAGGAAGAAAAGATTGTTTTCCTAGACTGCCATTTTCTCTCTCTCTCTTTTTTTTATTAACATCATTTAAAGATCGTTACATTTTTAAAACGAGTAAGGTTAATTCTATGTGAAGCATCATTAACTCTTCTTGCATGCTCTGTGACTTCTCTCATCCTCAGTAGGGACAAGAAGCACAACTACATACTATACAGTTAATTATAGTGTAGCTGCTGCCTCAGCTGTGCTGTTATGACTGGTGGGAGAACTACAGGGGAGAACTGAAGAGGTCCTTTCCAAGCATGGCTAAAAGCCACTGGTTTTAGTGCCCCCCCATGGCAAACCTCAGGATTCTGCTTCATTTTTGTGTTCTACTTCGTACATCATGCACACCCTGGAGAATGAGGATCTCTCAGACACAGAGTTCATTTGTCCTACTATACACTCCCGTGCTGGCAGCTGCAAACGGGGCACTTCCAGGATCACTGTAGCATGCGCATCTGTAGTTGCATGGCCAAAAGATTTGGACATCAATCCAACTGGGCATAAGAATAACATTTTAACACAGCATTTCAGTGTGTATTAGCTCCATAAATAACAAATGCCCTCTATATTAATTAAAATTTATTATTCTAATGGAAAGTCTGTACCCATTGTATTACAGATTAGCTGGTTCTTGAATCCTTGCTTTGTTATAAAATTGGTCTTTTGAGACTTAAAAGGATTCACATCCATAAATTACATTTAGCTACATTTACATCAACAGCCATTATTCATTTGCTTCTCAAACAAATCACTTAAAATATACATTCATAGTGTTCTTACTATAACTTTTATGTCCATTTTTTCACAGCCCCCCTCAAAAAGTTAACATTAATGTAGCCACTTAAATGCACATGTAGATAATTTTATTTATGTGAATTGAGTGCTACATCAAATTCTTCTTGGAAATGTTATGCTGTAAGGCTCTGTATCATCTGTTGCAAATACTACTGTAAGAGCACATAGTGACCCTGTCCCTCCCCTATCTTGTTCTTCTGTTACTTCCACCACAAGATCATCTAAAAGCAGTGAAAGTTAATATGATAAAATGTAACAAAAAAAATCACATCAATTGAAGTGTCTTATATAATAGCAAGTGTTCTGTGTCTCAGGCAGTGGGTTGGAGTAAATTGAAACTCTGAACGTTATCATGGGGGTGGAAAGAGAAGGAGCTTAGTACAGCTTAGAAAGACTGTACTTTTCAGCCTGAGAATTTCAATGCAAGAAGGTCAATCTAATTTATACATTCTGCATATTAAATGTTTAAAAATCACATAGTCTACCAATTCAGAAGAATCAGAGTATGACTACTTCAAGAAGAACCATAAGGCAAACAAAAGTATAAAAATGAAGATAAAATATTGTAAATCTGTCATCTTGTGTTCATCACGAGAATGCTAGCCTTATTTCATTACTTACAGCCCAACCTAATAATTTCTGATCATGTTTTCTATTGCTAAGAAGTGTTCCATTAACACTCTTCTTACTAATAAAGGTTTGCTGAATACCTAGGAACACGAGAATATATCCTAAGTCACCGAATATATTGAACAGTCAAAAACTCAGTGGAACTAAAGAGTGTTTTTCTGATTATCTCCCTTCAGGAAACTGGGTTTTTTTCCCCTCACTATGAGCTAATGGCAGGCAGATTCCTGGCACCAAAAGTATGTGACGTGAACTTCTTTTTTCAGCTCCCAAATTACCCTCTGCTGCTTTCAAGCAGTGTATTAGACTAAAATGAAGCTGAACACTATCACAATGGTGGAAAAATATGTGGAAAGTAGCACATACAGGCTCCATTGTCTAGGCTAAAAATAAGAAACTGAATATGTGAATTTTTTCCACAACTATGCAAAATTCCCTGCATCTATTTTATATGTTCTGTAGCTCATAAGTATGTTTTTGCTTACTAAATGCCCAATTAGTTCATATATTTTCATAGACCATTTCAACTACTGGTGATTGAAACAGATATAATGAGTCTCTCTCTGCATAGTTTATTATTGGTATAATCATAAAACCATAGGACAATTCAAGTTGGAGGGGACATCAAAAGTCCAACCTCCTGCTGAAAGCAGGGTAAGCTATGAGATCAGTCCAGGTTATTCAGGGCTTATCCACTCAGGTCTTGAAAAACCCCAAGGACAGAGACTGCAAAGCCTAAAAGAATATGGCTAATTACATGCATTACGTGGCATTTTCTTTCCTGAATGCTTGACTCCAAAGTTGCCAGAGAAAAAATTAAACATTGCCAGTGAGAATACATATGTATACATAAGCACATACATGCAAACACAGAGCAAAATATAATTTCATAAATGTGTTCACAATGTTTCCTGCTCCCATAATGTGTTTTCAAGGAAAAACACAAGTTTTTGAATATGGTATGAAGTGAATAAATGGATGAAAGAAAAAGTGATGCATCTGTGAATGAATATTAATTGATACATTGCCAGTTATCATAAGGAAAGATTCGTGAGTTGCATTACTATATGTGTTAGCCCTGACTCCATGCAAAAGGAAAAAATTATCTCTGCTCAAAGGCAGAGAAAAAACATTTTGCATTTCCGCACCTCACAAGCTATTTACATTTTATTTTTAACAGCTAACTCAGTCTCCTTACACTTACCACATAGTTCAAGCTACACACTGGTAAGCATTAACACCTGTTATCCAGCACTGATGGATTCTTCTCATAGATCATGTTGGAAATCAAGCATCTCCAAGTATAACAAGTGTAACAGACAATACTAAAACTGATTCAGAGTAGCTCTCAAGAGAAACATTCTAGCTAATTGACAATGTCTTTAGGTCAAGTGTGTTTGTACTCAAACTGGTACAGCAACTTTCAAACCACTGTTTAAGTAGATTTGTCTATTGTAAAAGGTCCTTAGCACAGCTTTCATTATTCATTATTTCATTTATTTCTGCACGGCTTCTTAAAATGCATCTTTCATTTAAGTATCTCAAATCTCCATTAAAAGACCTGACTAACCATATTTGGTTTCTCTTCTCTCTATTCCTCTCTCTCCAGGAACGCTATCACATATACAACCTGGCTAAAGAGAGTGGGAAGAAAAAGGGGGAGTCTAAGCATATGTGGTGTTGCTTGTTTCTGTTAAAGAAGCATTTCTCATTATTTTGAGCAAAAGGTAAGGTAGGCTGTTACCATCCTTAGCTCCTACAAGAGTCTGTTGCACAGATATTGCGCCATTATAATTTTTAATAATATTAGTCTTTCCAGTATTGCTATAATTCTGCACTTATACTATCATCTTCATTGTTTGCCAAAGCAACGTGCACAGTTCCCTAAATTATGCAGACTATTTCATTTAATTAAATGAAAGGTGCCTTAATATCTTTCATGGATATTTGCTATTTCAGGCTACAGAACACAACATTAAATTTATATTTTTGTGGTCACATGGTTAATGTTCTAATAGTCTTCATTTGTATTACATTTCTATTACTATAAGAGGAAAAGTATAGGCCATTAATATGAATAATAACCATTCATTTACTATTAAATCTTGCATGGGATTATACTTAGGTTGTAATAGAAGCCGTTAGTATTTTAAAAATATACTATCCTCTCTCACAGTAAATTTATCTCCTGTATCTTTTCTAAGGTGCTTAATTAACAAATACAATTTGTTCAACTGACAGTCCTCCCAGACACTGAGAGACAACTACCGCATCTCAAAAATACTTGCAAAACAGTTTGCCAAAGAAATAAAAACAGGTGAACTTCTTAATTCTTTATGGTGGAGAAGCACACCAAGTGGTACGATTTCAACAATAATGAATAACTATGAAGGCCTACCTGAAAGAAAAACAAAAGCTACCTGGTTCCATAAAATTATATTCTTCATTTTCAAGTTTCCAAGCAGCAAAGGCAGTAAGTTTCAAGCATACATTCACTTTTATATTAATATGTTACTTTCAAAAACACAGACTAGGAGTGGGTTTCTGCAAACCCTACTTCCACTCAACAGTACTTACTCTGATAGTTCCACAGTTCTTCTGACTTTTCCAACCTAGCATGATATAACACATAGTTAAAGCATTTCCTCTTCTCAGATAATTGCACAGTATTTCCGTCTCACTTCCCCAAAGGAGATCTCATTATCGACTCTAAGAATAATTTAGGGAAAATTCTTACATAAGGACCAACTGCTTAAAAACATTCCACCTGCCTCAAAATTAAGCAATAATAGTTCTAAACAAAGGAATGTTTTCAAGGGCAACAATTTCCAAAAAATCTACATGTTACGTGGTGATTTTCAAAATAAAGTAACGTAGTACAAAAACAAGCAAAAAACTTTGGGGCAGCACATTTCCAACTCATATGAAAAGTAATATGAAATTAGCTCTGCCTTTTAGGAGCATACAAACTACTTCTCAGAACTATAATTAGGAGAACCTGAGCTAAAAAAGGCTCATTGGCTGTTGAGGTTCAAGCACCTGACTAAAATCAAGCACCCTTATTAGCACAGATAAAGCAATAATTTTATCAGTTAAAGGAAGCTTCTAGCCTGTTTTGACAAGTGTAGAATCTCTTTCTCAAGATATCTGTGTTTACCTTGAATGCCCAAAGCATTTAGCAAATTTGTAGATACATGCTTTCCATGACAACTGCCTGTCAGGTTCAAAAGCATAGTTTGAACTTGGGTCCCTGAATGCCAAGTGTCATCTATCAACTCAGAATGTCATTATCTTCTATTAGATTCTTCTCTTTTTAATTTGACTAATCACTAGGTCAAAAACCAAGGATCACCAGACAAAAAATACAAGCTACTTATGTACAGTACATATGTATCACTCAGTTTTCAAGGATAGATGATGGGGCCAACCAAGCCTTACAAAAGGCTAACTTCCTTCCAGTATTGCCAGCCCTGTAACACCAGCTGCGCTTGTAGAAGCAGCAAGCAGTACTGCAGAATAACCTGCACAGCCTGAGATCTGACCAGAAACACAGTGATGTACTTGTGACAGGATGCCTGGACTGTGCTTCCCACAAAGGCAGAGATTCAGGAGTAAAGTTGTAAATGGGACCCAGTGAGCAAGCAGAGACAGACTTCTTGAGCACAGAGCTCATTGGACCGATATGCACAGCACGGAAATTGTCAACTTGTTTGCTTCTATCTTGTCAAGGGAAGCAGAATTTTATGCCTTTTTCTGGAAATTAACTAAGAATATTGCTCAATCATTTAATTTGTGTAAACCAACAGAACGTATATCATCAAACTTTAGCTACTTGAACTAAAAGAAAAACATTATGGTGTCTAAAGATCAAAGAAGACAGAAGAGTTACTCACATGTTCATCCATCACATTCACTAGTCCATTACACATATTGATCCTTCATTTACTAAAGTAAATATCATATGGTGTTGAACATCTCAGTGTGAAGCTCCATAAGGAATCCAGTTAATGACAGCTAACAGGAAAAATTAGGCAGAAGAGAAAGCTAATATACATTCACTTTCATACATTTGGCCCAGTAAATGACTGTACTGCATTGCAGCTGAGATGCAATTCCCTAAGGAAAAGGAAATCAACCTGACAGAAATTCCAGTATTAAGGCAGGTACATACATAAGAGTTGTGAATATGCCAAATAATCCAAATAAAAAAACTGGTTCAGCTCCTCATCTGGAGAAAATTGCCAACTTCCGACCTGAGCCTCCAGCCCTAGCATTCATTGTTTAACGTGGATCTGATATAAACTAAGGAACAGGTAATTATAACTGAGACCACGGACAGCTATGCTTAAATGATTCTTATGCATGAAGCTGCTGGAAAATATCAGGGGCAAAATTAACTGCTAATGATTTCATAATGACAATCACCAAGTCTATTAGCCTAATGGTCCATAGTAGCAGTGCACCCTGGAGTTTCAGATACTGGAGGACAAAGCTCCAGTTTGTGTTCATAAGTAAACTGCTGCCACCTGTCCTGTAGGCTTACTGCTGCCTGTAAAATCCTAGAGGGATCTTTTACACTTGCACTCAAAGCAAGGTTTTTGACCAGCAATGTATGAATAATTATTCGTATAGTTAATTGACCAAACTGAGATGTTAAAAGAAATTCAATGTACTCCAAATCCAGAACTAATTTTATTTTTTATATTTGTTGACAAAATTAAAGAGCAGGAAAAATTGTTTTCAAGTATAGCACTCTCATTTAATGTAAGCATAAAGCTATATTTAGGAGATTTTGGACCAATGAGGGTTTAATTTCACTTAAACTCAGCAACAAAGCTGTTTCCCCCCCTCCCCTTTTTTTTTTTGAAATATACAAAGATATTTGACTTTCAAATATATATATAGTTTCAATGGGGAGGCAATTCAATACATTCAACACACAAACTACTGATCAAAATATGTAACCTTTTTCTGAGAAAAGTTACATCAGAAATTTTTGCTCAATCCTTGCTAAATGCGTTCGGCTGCACCCTTGTATGTTTGCAAGGATCAAAAATTAAGTACTATCTTTTTCTGTAAACTTGTGCAACCTGCTTTCTCAGATCCTCGTTCTCATCATTTTCATTATCCTCTTTACCCTGAACATTGTCAGTCTCAGAAGCGCCTCTCCCTTTTTTCTCCCACTTTATGTTCTCCACACTGAAGGGATTAACTTCTAAACTTACAAAACCAAACCCAAACATTCTCCTCTGAAATATTTTCTTCTTTAAGATCACGCAAGACTGACACATTCACTTCTGGAACTTTTATGAAAGGAAAGCAGCAGAAAGTAGCTCTGTTAGTGTCAGTGAAACTACCCTACATGTTCATCATGTAAGCTTATGGAGAATTTAGTCCATAATTATTAAAACCTTGTATTTGTCACAGCTATAGAAGCAAAAGGGCTTCTATGCCAATAGAGTATCCCTCTGTGATGTTGTATCTACAAAGGTACAAGTTAAACTAAGTAGAATGAAACTACACCATAATCACTGCAGAAACTGCAAGTGTATCAAATGCGTAAAGCAATTCTTCAGAGGTACAATGGTGGAGGTTGTCATGGCAACTCTTCTCACTCATTTCCACTGATTTTTGGCAAGCATTTTTAAATTTTTTTCAAAGCATTTTTACTCCTTCCCTCCTAGCCCTTTTTCTTCCTCTCACACAATATGAATGATCTCACTGAAAGTGAAGAGCATGCAAAAACCTCAGTGTGCCGCCACTTCAGATAGAAGACTGAAGATAGCAATATACATGTTGTGGGGTTTACACTATCACAAGTGCAACAGTCCAGCCAGCAATAAATCTCTTTTTTTTCATCCTGTAGAAGACACAGTATGATGTTGAACTGTTAATGTTTACTGAAAGACTCTAGACAAGAACCAGCTTAAAAGGCCTGGGAACCCAAGAGGTCTATGAGTTTATAATCTCCAGTCCACCTGCAGACAAACTTTATGCCAAGTCTATTCTCATGCTTGTCTTCTAAAGAGCTACCTTTTTGCCCATGCATCTTTCCACAGTCCAAGTATGCAAGTGTTCTCATCAGTAACTACAGGCTACTTCAGGTCATGCTCCCAGAGTACCTTTAGAAAACAGATCTAGCAAAAGGCAATTTCCACCTGCACTGCAGTCACAATTTGTTCCACTCATAGTATTTGCTCTTCTCCCCATCCTGTGGCACATGTGCCATAAATATTCCAGAGTGCCTGACGTCTCATCAGCTGAAGTTACGCCATCTAAAGCCGCTTTAAATCAGCGACGCCCTCGGAGATGTCTCTGTGTGACAGACCACAACGCATTGAATACATGATACAATCTGCTCGTAGGGTTCTAAGTTGGCTAATAGGATTTCTGCCCACAACTTTGAAATACCTGTGGGTTTGCTGCACAAGAACAATCAACTTAAGCTTTTGACTAAGCGGTAAAAAGCAGCACCAACGTGCCATTTCTCTGTGCTCAAGCACAAGGGTGAAATTGCAGAGCTGAGCTCTCACAGGATCAGAGCCTTCCTCTGGCTACTCTGTGAAACTCATGGAATGCTCCCCCACTTCCAGCCATGGGTGTGTGCCCATGGGTATTCTCCGTTCACAGACAGCTTCTAAGGAAAGGAAACCCATTTTCAATTTTTAAGGCAGCTGTGAAGACACGATTGTTATCCATTTTCCCTTTCCAGACAGTGTCTGTTTCAGAGCATATGTCCCAAGCTCAAAGTCTTCGAACACAATGTCTTCATATTAAATTGACAAATTTTTACACGAAGAAAATATTTTTAGGACTTGATCTTTCAAGGAAAATCACTTCAACACGCTAACAGTGTTCTGGGATATATTATTTTGTGTTCTACTTTGTTTCACTAAAAGTAAAATTATTTTAGCAAAGACAAAAGGTCCATCTAGTCCAGTGTCCTGTTTCTGGTTGCAGCCAGTATTCAGGATGATTCCTGCAACTATGCAAACCCAAAGCCTATGCATACAGCTGAGGGAAGACCTCAATATTTATCAATTTCTGATTTAGGTCCTGTGAGTATTTTACAGATCTTTCTACGGGAAAGTGTGTGCGGGAAAACTATTCTACAGTTAACAGTATCCACAAAGTCCTACAAATATCCTCGAAACTCCAGAGGATAGTAACGAAGACCTTGCAAATCCATGCTGGCAGCTTGTGAACGGCAGGTACTCCATCTCCACACAACTTACATTCAAATGCAAGGCAGGAAAGTACTTGTAGTTTTAACCAAATGACAAGACCCTACTTACCACGTTACAATAGCATATATACATTTACAGACCTCATGAGGGTTAGCAAAGGAATAGTCAGTTATGAAATACTGCTGGTGTTTGAAAGAACTCCCTGTGTAAGATATGTATTACCACAGACAATTTCACAAGTCCTTCAGAGGAATGTCACATACATACCTACTCTGTTGCCCTCTACAATTACTTCAGATCAGTTAAGGTGCTTCTATTCTGTTTAATACACATCAACACAAACTAAGCATAAGCAAAAGGTACCAGATACTAAGTATCAGTTACATCTGCTAAGATGCAAACAAAAGAATTGTAGGTTTGCCATACTAGAAACAATGAGTCATATGAACTGGAATAAAGCTGTTTTACAGAAAAGTCTCAGTCCTTCAACCTTTGTACTGGCTATTCCAGATTTTAGCACCTGAGAATAAAATGCAGCACTTGAAGATTTTGTTAGGTAACATTATACAATTGTCAATAATATAAACATTATAATCTATGTGAAATTTGATCAGATTACTGTTTAGCCTAAGAGTGCAATCTGAAAGAAATTACTCACAAAAACAGCCCCACAAAATAATTTTCCTTTCATGTTTATAAAGGATTGTTACCGTACCATAGTTATTCCCCATAGGTGAGACTTGTTGTCAGTGATGGAGCTGCTCCTTTAGATCATGTGGCAAAAGCTCGTGCACCAAGACTGACAATTCTCAGACTCGAGCCCTCCCAAAGACTTAAGGCAGCCATCACTACCTGACAAACTGCTGCAGAATCAAAAATAGGGAAAAGTTCACCAGTTCTACCACCATAATTTCTTCAAAGTAAACATCCTACCAACATGCTCCACCTCCATCAGGTATTATCATACTGTGCACATTTAGTAACACAGCTGCTGCTTATGAACAGAGGCAGATCTCAGATCCCTCCTCTTGTTACTCTTTTGGTTCTTCCACAGGAAACAGAAGTGGATTCTCAGATGAGTATTTCAGACTATACAGATCAAAAGTAACACATGGACCAAAACACATTCCCAGAGCACTGGTACAACGTGCTGCATGAAGCATACCTCAATAGGTACAAGGCTGCCATTCCAAACATTTCTTAAGTGAATCTTCATGTAGAAAATATTACAGAAATCAAAAGTCAATAAAAGGGCTAAATAACTGTAGTGAAGCCTATGTCTAAAACATAACTTTTATCCTTTTGTACACCTTTACTGAATAGCAGACTGTGTCAGACAAGGTACATTGATAAGGAGTTGGGGAACACAATCTGAAGTTCCTTAGTGAAAATGCAGCAATTATAACCAGCAAATTGGATGGAGATTAAGTTACTAACAGTGACCAGAACTGAATGCCAAGGCATTGCCAGTAGTTCAAAACCCTGTGAAGATTTTACTGGTTCGTTAGTGCAGGTTTATAAGCACATTTGCCAAAGGACACATGGCATTGCCTAACCTGGCTACTCTTCACAGCCAGTTACTGCTGTGAATTAATGACACCACTCTCTTGTTCAGAGGCACGTGTGTGCTGGAGTCAAGGGGAAGGCTACAAGAGGGATCAGTAAATATTTCACATGAGCAGCTCATTTATATATTTGAAGGGAGAAATCTCACTCCTGCTGTTGGGAACTTGGTCCCTAGTAGTTACAGAAGAAAAACAGGAACTGGGACACTTCTATTATTCTAAGTTATAGCTCCATTATTAACCACACAAAAATGGTAAAACTGGAAAAGTGTGTATGCTGTACACACAAGGAAGACAGAAAGACTAAGTAGGTATATTTATTCCTGTATCTACATCTGAGAATAGCAGAGCAACACAAAATGTGGAAAAAAAGGAGGTGAATATATTTACTCATAAGTAGTGTTCTTTCAAGGGCCAGCATAGGACCTAAAAGCCATTTAAAATGGATGGAAATCCTAAGCTTCACGGGCTTCAAGTCATCTAAATAATGAAAGACCTTGTGTCAATATTCTGATCATTTTATTCGAAAGGCAATGACTGGACTTGATCACCACCAAAATATATCATACACAGAATGGGATATATAACAGAATGGGAACTGAAAACGGTATTGCTATCAATCTGCTGCTGAAAGCAGTATTCAAAGTATTGGCCGCCACCTCCTTGTGCTGGACAGAAAGAACAACTAGCAAAAGAAGATGAGATTAACACACTGCAACAGACACCTTGTGAGTCTCCACAAATGGAGAACTGTTGCATATACATAAATTAGTTCTTTCCCCCTCCCCCCTCCCTTCATGTCTTTTCATTTACAGTAAACCTAGAGATGCTATTGTGTTGGATGGTTAAAAAGCTGTCATGCTCTATTGCCTCACATTTTCAAGGGCTATTTAATACAGCATAGGACAGTGCATCGTTGTGTTCAACATGAACATGCAGGTAAGCTCTTCTGCAGATTCAGGACACTTGGCAAATTTGACCTCTATACCATGTACAAAACAGATTTCCAGTTGTACTTGCAGCCCGCTCTGTGGTCACTATCCAGCCACAGGGAAATTGAGAACAGTGCTAGCATAATTCAAAATTTGCAAGGTCTAACTCTATGCCCTGGTTTCATCTGGGACAGAGTTAATTTTCCTCTCAGCAGCTGTGTGTTTTGGATTTAGTTGAAGAACGTCGATAACACTGATGGTTTTTGTTGTTGCTAAGAAATCAAGGACCTTTCTCCGATTTCCTGTGTTTGGCTGATGAGCAGGCATGCAGGAGCTGGGAGGGAGCATAGCCAGGCAGCTAACCCAAGCCGGCCAATAGAAATATTCCATACCATGGACATCATGCTCACTTTATGAATGGCGATTGGCCGGGTGGGAGGAATCCCATTTTTTCCTCTTTTTCCAGGAGTTTGAACTTTTCCATGAGTTTGGGAGGTTTTTCCCAGGAGTTCCATGAAATTCATGAAATCCATGAGTTCCACATTACACTATCACTGGCTATGCAATTGGTCATCGGGCAGTGAAAAAAACTTGTGTGTTATCTGCTTTTCATATTTATTATTAGTATTTCCTTTGTTGTTTTATTAAACTGTCTTTATCTCAACCCACTAATTTTACCTTTATTCCATTCTCCTCCCCATCCCACCAGGGGGTAGGGGAGGGGTGAGCAAGCGGCTGCCTAGTGCCGAGTTGTCAGCTGCCAGGTTAAACCACAACACTCTACTATAGTACAGACTTAACAATAATCAAATTTGCTTTAAAGCTTATTCTTCCATTGTCTGACTTTTGAACTTCTGAAATAATTTCATACCATCACAAAAGACATAAAAGTAAAGTAAAAAAAAAAAGGAAAAAAGAGAGGTGTAAAAATACAAAGTCTTTTAGAGAGTTGTACTGTAGAACTACTCACAAGCACTCTTGGGTAACGAAATGATGAGTCTAATGGGTCATGGACATCAGAGAGTAAACATAGCATTTGATTGAAAGATGATACAAAAGAACACAATTGATATGATATGGCAAAATTAATAAGTACATGATACAAATCTCTAAAAATACACTCTTTCAGACTTCTACAGTTAATAAAATTATTGATGATTCATCTCCTGCTGGAAGATAACTGAACTGATTTCAGTAGGTCTGTGTTTTCTTAGATTATTTACAGGAAGGACATTAGTTTGTGCAATTATCCTTTGGTATCTGAACAAGCCTAGTGGATTTTGAACTCTACTTTTTTTCTGTGTTACCCAAGAAACATGCAATGATATAAGCTCTTCTCTTGATTATACTAATCATTCAATCTCTTAAGGAAAACAAGAATATGATTTGTTATGACAGAAATACAGTGTGTTTTAAGGAAAAAAATTACATTCATTTATGTAAATGAGGCCTGCTTTTATCTGAGGGGGAAGGACCTAACAGTCATGAAAAACCTTGCAACCACTCATAGCAAAAACCACCATTGAATCAAAACCACATCAAAGGTAACAAAAGAATGAATGACATTAGTTAACTTGTAAATACAAGTCACTTACCTTTGAAAAACATCAAATCTCCACCTGTTTTGCTTCAAGACTGCAAATAGTTGCTTATAATACGAAAGCAATGGATGAGAGTATCTCAATGTCTCTCCTAAAACAGGCAAAAATCTGCATTTATGTGTATGCTGTGTTCACATCTTACATATGTCTCTGTTGAGCATTTATGCCATTATAGATTTAATGCCACAATCATAGCCCAGTGTTAATAATTCAGTGTAATGGTATAGACAATTTCCTGGTACAAACGAGCCCTGCTTAAAGCCATTCACCTTTAGATTCCCACTTGTCACTTGGTATTTCTAGTCTGTTAGTAACTTTTTCTTCGGGTACAATGCTGAATTGTAGTAGCCGACCCATAATCACCTCCCTTCACAGGGAGCAGCAGGAGTACCCCATGCTTTTACACATTTCAATAATCATTTCTTCATATACATTAATACTGAATGTATGTGCTCACTTACCCTTTCGCTGTAAAAATTTAAAACAATGAAGAGTAAGGTGGATAAAATAGTATCTTTAAGAAAAAGGAAAAAAAAAACGCTCTGAAGGGAGGGCAACCCATTGCTTTCAAGAGCACAAAGCTGTCACGACAGGTGACTCATGTTGGGCTGCATTAGTCATGTCACGGCACATTACATAACCAGAGGCAACTGACACAACACAAACTGACACATGGCAGCCTAGCTTGTCAGCAGTGATATGTACAAAGCTAGGCTTTCTAAAGAAAACACAGGGAAGAAAGCATTGTGGGCTTTACAAACACCACTTCAGAGGGAAAAAAAACCGGTGTGAAACATTCTGCTGCAAGTTATGTTTTTGCAAGGACGCATTCTGCTACCCCTGGTTTTTCAGAGGGTTTGAACTGAGGAGACGGGTTGATCTCAAGGGGCCGAGCGCAGCCGAACCCCCAAACAGCTTAATCCTTTTCCTCAACAGCAAACCTGGTCACGCACACTTAGCACTTTGATAGTTTTCCTTCAGGTTCCTACCTGCTGTCTGAAATCACCTCATGCCGCTCCTCGAGGTAACCGCGTGCCCACGCAACAGGCCACCGCGCTCCCCAGCCCGGCGCCACCGCACCCCTGAAACTCCCCGGGCAGGCGTCAACCCAGTCACGGTTCAGTGCCGCCACGCCCTCCCCCTCCTCAGGCGACCATTTTGAATTTGCAAGCAAGCACTTTCACCAGCTGGCTTTCCTGCGCACTTTGGAAGGAGGAAAGCTCTTACGCCCGCGCATCAAGCCTCGCCGCCAGGCCGGCAATGAGGAGGCAGCGAACCGGCGCGTAGCGCGGGAAGGCGCGCACCCGCCTGAGGCAGCGGCTCGGCGGGGCCCGGCGCGTCACCGCGCAGCCTTTGGGAGCGGAGGTTGGGAGCCCGCCGGGCGGGTTTCTCCCGGCAGCTGGGAGAAAGCGGCAGAGAAACGATTCGAAATGGGCAGGACTGGACGCCTGACCACGGAGCTTGCTGGGGCCGTCCCTGTGTTTCTGCTCGGCCAGGTATTGTTCCCGCCAAGCCACAGGCGCTGCGGTGCGGCTGACAGACGCTGCGAGGAGAGGGGGAGGCTTCCGCCTGGCACCCATCGCCACAGCCGAAAGCCAGCGGGGGCCTGATGAGCCACAGGCGGGCCGTTTCTCAGGTGAATCAAATACCCCGTCCTAGCCAGGCCCAGGGCAGATGCGCTGAGCTCGCGTCTGATGGCAATAGCCCCTACAGCGTAGGAGCAGCTGGCCCCCTCTGCTGTGAGCCACGTACCCAAATCTTCATGTGGGGCTACAGCTCACCAGGTACAGACTCCAAACGGATGCTGAAGCAAGGGGCTGCAGATCTGCCCTGGCATCCCTGATGAGTTCTGAGGGGAATGGCCACGTTTCAGCTGTGTCGGGGCATGGCAGGGGCTCTCCTCAGAGCCCCTCTTACAGCTCAGTAGGCTAATGTGGGTACTTCATAAAAAATGTGCTTTGACAGCTCCCGAATTCCTGCTCTTAGGATGATGAACTGGAAATAGCTTGTCGTTACTGCTATTTCTGGCGTCATCACTGAGTTCCACGAACACAGATAAATGCGCATAGAAGGCAGACTGGTGGAGGCCAGTTCACATCAGATGCTCACACCCATGAACTTACAAAGGTGGGGGGGTTGTTTTCCATTAAAAATCTGACTTCTTACATAGCCTCTTCAGAGGATTATAGTTAAATGCTGAAATACGCTTAAATAGGAAAGAGTGTTTAAATGCAGCCGTTCAAACCGCAAACCAGAGCACACATACTCCTCTAGAGATTAAACACAAGTCCGGTTACATTTTCCAAACCTGGAAAGCCTCAAGCCTATGCATTAACACATCAAGCCACTTTTGAAGTGAGGGGCCAGGCTTGGGAAAGTTGTTTACTTGCTCCATCCCTAACGCACACAGCTCCAATGCTCAGTCACGGGGCTCTGCAGAAATGTCAGGGATCAGCAACAGGATGGTGCAGGGAAGCGGTACGTGATACATGATGCTGAACCTCAGTGTATTCTTTCCATTTCCCATCCAGCAATCCACTTACTTACCTCTGCGTGAAAACAAACACTTAACAAAAATCCCAGTCCAGATGAAGTTTGGAGAGAATCTGAAATCAGCCTGAAAGTTTGCAGAGGACACTGCTGTCTCCAGTGGGAAGTTATAGTGCAACCATTTCAGAATACAGAGACCTGACCACAACCAGCCTGTCCAGGCAGAGGTGTATTTACCAGAACATGCATGAGATCTGGCCAACCAGCAGCATAATTAGCCAATGATTTCCCTATGGGCCAGCAGTCTCTCACTCAGGACATTCTCTCAGATGTCCTCAGGCCTTTGTAATTCACACACCCATCGACAAAAGCAGCCCTTACACTACTTACGTATTTTATATATGAGTAAATTTTCAGGGAACTTTTCAATGTCAGCTATTTAATGACCATGACAGTTCTGCCAGCTTTGTACCTAGAGTCTTTATAGTGCTCTAAGCTTAGCAGAAGTCCTATTTTTAACCCACAATTCACACTAGAAAATTTACAAGTGGACATGCCGGAGTCATAACTGGCATGGGACCTCCTTCCCAGCAGAGGCAAGCATTTGGAAGGGAGGAAAGATTCAAACTATGAGGCACTACTTAGAACATAGAACGTCGCTTTTAACATGGCAAACAGTGGCAGTCACTGAGGTAACTAAAACCAACCTTCTCATTTGCAGTGCTTGCCACAGATCCACCTGTGGCTGGAGTTGTATGCCCCAGCTCCTCCCTCCTTGTTTGGAACTTTATAAATCTGATGGCACTTTTTAAATAAAAAAAATAAATTCTTAATGCAAAAAGATACTCTCATGTGTGCTTGCAAATAACATGACATCTATTTAACGTTGTTTCCACTTAGGCCGTACATAATGGTTATTTTTAGAACTACAGTTTGTTACAGAAAAAGAACTGTAGAGCTTTATTTCCTAATCACATCAGTTTTCTTGTTCCCTTTTATTAAACTTTATTCCCCAAATTAGGAGTACCAATATGCTTTGCCTTGAAAATTCTCCAACACCCAAAACATTGTGAGTGCTGTTCACCTTTGTCAAGCAGAAATTAATTGCTTGGTTAGAAACATCCTTTCTGTAACTCATTACCTTAGAGCCTACCCATTTGAAAGCCCATGTTGGCCAGAGGTGAGATGCACGCACCGCACCCACTGTGTGTTTTCCTCATCCCTCCATCATCTGCACAGCAAACACATGGTCACAGTAAACCTGTATATTTGATCATCTGTGCAATAGCACACTTCACTTCCAGTCATGCTTTTAAAGATGCACATTAACTTGGGCAAAAATAACCTGAAACAAAACTATGTCACCCTCATGTAAGGCTTCATCATTCTTTATAACAGTGAGAGAAGACCCTGAGAGAAATAGCTTTCCTTTTTTTTATTTTTTATTTTTGGTATTTGAACTTGTAACAGAGAAGAGGAAAAAAGCTGTGGCAATGTGATCAGCTCAACCTAAGGGCAATGTCTTTTTACTCAGTGGGCTATATTTAGAACTGTCACTTGGTAAAAACACTGTCACCTAAAATGAATTTACAGAAGAGGCTTTGCATTATACACATAGCCTGAAGCACTTATACTGTAACATTGCAGCAACCAAAATAAAAGGGAGGTGTTATTGTACAGTCTAATATTGGCTAATTTGTACCAGTTTCATACAAATTTTAGCATTTAGCATTAATATGCTCTGTTGCTAAGGAGCTCCTCTTCCATTTTGTTCTTAAACAATGTGCCTGTTCTTGCTTAAAGTACTATCTATACCAAAACACCGTGCTCTTTTGCAGTCAGAAGGATACTAATTTCAAGATATCAACAAATCAACAATTTGTATGGTAAAAACAGTGCTCAGACATAGAAACACTGGGCTTATTCTTTAAATTTTGGGTTTTTTCCTACAGCAGGACCTTAAGAAAGCTCAAATTAAAAAAAAAAAAAACCACAGGCATTTTTCACCTCCATACATCACACTCACATAAACACATACAGCAGACTTTATTTGCAAGTGCAGCCCTCACTCTCCTGTCCCAGAATCATCTCTTTTCCTGCTTGAAACCTGTGGATACCTTTCTACGCATCCAAAATTGACTCAGATAGTAGGGAATGAAACTGTATTAGCCCTAGGTAACCCTAGGGTGGGTCCATTGCTAGCTAGAGTGAAAGGCAAAGATGGTACATCTGCAGTAATAGGGAGAATGAAGCAAAGCATGGGACTCCAAATTTTACCAGATCTCCTTAGTGTTTGAGCAGCTTTGTGGCAACCCCATTCCCAGCATGAGCGAAAATGCGATTCTCCCCAGTCAAACTAACCGCAAGTTTCTACATTAAGTATACCTTCCTTAATGTCATCCTGTTAGGTTCTTAGTGTTTACTGCAGGTGATGCCTGTGAGGATATTTTCAAAGAGCCACGACATAACTGAAAAATTACACAGAATTAAAAAACCTCTTCAGAAAGTGAGTAAAATTATTCTAGCCTGCTAAGGATGAATTCTCTGCATGCAAATCTAGTTAACTTGAATTAACATTTTGGATGGCAGCTTTAAAATCCAGGAGGACAAATACCATTTAATAGCTGCAATAGTACTGATCAACTATCCTACAGTAAGGACTGAAGCTGAAGATGCCTCTCGAGATGAAAAATGCACTCCCAATGGAACTTTACCAATATCAAAGTGAATTTGACTGCATACTTCTGTTTAGGATCCTATAAATATGTGGACCAGATATATCCTTTAATCATAAAAGAAAACAAAAATTGAAATCATTGTTGTCCAAATGCACAGTGTGGTCCGCACATCTCAACCTCCTGAGTGCTCAGACTGCATGCCAGAAATACTCAGTGCCCATTTCAATTGCTGAACGCCTTTGACGGGCCATAAAACAAAAATAGAAAAGTCTGTAACATATTTTAATTAGGAATAAAGGACATTTTACACGGATAAAGGCAACCCTTGAAACACAAGCTCATGGAAAGAGGGGAAATTACACCTCCAAAAAAATCATATTTTGAGATCACTGTGTGCTTTCCCTTTCTTAAGGCAGGAGCAGCCATCTCTAGTACAGAGGGTCTCTGGATTATCTTTGGGATAAGACAGACTAGACATCTACTGTTGTTTCAGGGGACAAGGACAGAATAATTCAACGTAGCCATGTTTACTGTTTGCCCACTGTATGTGGTATGAGGTTCAAGAATCTAACTCTTGCTGAAAAGAAAGCTTATGAACTACTGAGCTCGTTGATGGTTTGAAAGCACTGCATTTGTCCTGACCTTTGTGCCAACAACCTTCTGTCCTTATTTTCTGGAGACACTGTTTATGCAATATTTCACTTCCAAAATGAAACAATTCACTTGAGATACTGTTTTTGAAGAAAAGGTTATGTAGTCTGTAGCCCAGTTCTATATGTTCTTGAAACCTCATGAAATAAACTCAAGGGCTTCACTAGACCTTAATCCTACTCCTGACAAAAAGTTATTAGAGGCCAGTATATGAAATTATACTTGTAGTCATGCTCTAAAGTTTTTTCTTACAGTGACTGGATAAATTTACTTCAATACATACATTACCTCCTGTACAAGAAGTAGGGCATACAACTGAAATAACAAGTTTGGAGTATATTACACTAGAAATTGGAGGATCCCCGTTTTAAGCCCTCATGGCTTTGCAATTGTGATTTAGATCATGGAAGAATTGTCCTGGGGATAAGAACTACTCATTTACGCAGGAGACAGTAAATGCTTAATAGCGAAAGTTCAATGTGCTACGGAACTATCCACATTACCTCAGAACGAGCCAACTTGGCCACCAAATGCTAAAGAGTTGGAGAGGAAGGATCTCTTCAGTTTGTATGACCCTAGTAACATAGCTAGTACCCAGCTGAGCTCTTTGAGATCTATCTTAGATAATTCAGCATATTGACGTCATTAAATAAATTAACTGACATAAAATAAACCGTAACACTGTCCCAAAATAACAGTCTTATATCAGCCACATCGAATATCTTCCAGATTTTGTCCATGTCCTACAATATTTCAGATTACAGAATGGTGGCCTGTCAGTATGAGTAAATCACGGAGAAAGGCACAGGCTGAGACTCTTGTCACTACCAATGTCATCCTTTCATGTAACACAAATAGAACTATTTATCTTGTGTTTACAATGAAAATGTTTAATGACAGAGCACAATATACAACACATAGATGAAACAGGCTAGGATCAGTATGAGATTAATTCATGTTTTATAAGAAATTCTGTATCTCCAATATTTAGTACCTTTATGCCGCTCGCACATCCCCTTCTGTCTTTAAAAGGGACTAGGAAACATAGGAGCAGGCTCACTTCTGGGTCCCGTATTTTCCATAGTGCACATCAGCCTTGGGTCATGCATTAAGCCATGCTGCCACAGCCTTGAAAAATAAATCTCTTCAGGATGTTGTGACCTTGTATGGACTGCCGCAATAAGGACTCTTCTTTGTTTTAATGAAGCCCCCTTATGCACGTTCATTATGCATGCCTGGATTAGAACAACTATCCCATGATTTTAGGGGGAAGTTATGAAGTCTTCAACTTGTTCCAGCAAACATTTTTCTTATTGCAAAATAAATCAAGATATGAGGCTTTCCAAACTGACAGGGGTTTTTTTCTAGACTTTTATATCTGGGTCATATAGTCATGTAACATCCTTGGGTGTGATCACAGCTATTGATTCCAGTGCTGAAAGTGACAGACTAAATGGTATATAATAACAACAGTGCATGAAAGAGCAAGAAGGGTAGAGCAGGTCAAACTTTAATTGGTAAGCACATGCTTGCTGAGACTAACAGCAAGAACACTGTACAAAAAAATGAAGACTTTGTTTATGACAAATAAGTTTACATCTAAAAAAGTGATCTCCTGACTGAAAAGGAAGTTATTAATAAATGTTTATCTCTTGTACGCACAACCATACCTAAGTTAGTCTCAATTAATTTTGAAAATGGATTATTTAAACAGTATTACATCCTTATGCATACTTTTTCAGTAAGAATTAAAGAAAAGATTTCAAAACCAATTGATGTGATTTCATAAGAGCCAAACCAATGCTGGAGAAGGCTGCATGGCTTCTCAGCTGTTTTCAGAATCAGAATACTGCTTCAGTAGAAATTTCTGGATGTAATTTTTTTAGTTTTGCTTTTCAGAAAGGAAAAAATATCCTAATTGTTCCATCATAAAAGAGGTGCTTGACCTGTGTTATTAATGGTAGAAGTTGTCCTAGTTCTAGTTCTCATGTGTTTTGTCCTGGTCTTTCTCCCAGAGCTCTGTAGACAAACTGATGTTTGTCTTTGATGCATCCGAGGTTTGATCTATTTATTGCTCTGAAAATGAGGACCAAGGTTCTAAAATGGTGTTTTGGGCTAAATATGATCAAATCACTTGGGGAAAGGGCTTTCTAGGCTCAGTGGCCCATATCACAAAGGCAATTCTGTAGGTGTACTTGGCAGCTGGTATTCAACTGCTGTGTACTTGATGATAGCAACAGGGGCTGAAAGTAACTAATTTATAGATTACAGTGATCTCTGATTTGGACTAAAGAGTCAAAGTTTACTAGTCAGCAGGAAAGATTTAGGCTTACCATTTACACAACCACTTTAATTTTAGCTATAATATACCACACAGGTGTCATCAACCCTCAAACAAAATAACTTTGCTATTTACAAAGGCTTTTAGTTATACATAACATATTGAAATAGGACTTACTACTATGGAATATAATGTTGATTCCTTCAGAGCTTCATTATCTAAATTATAATTTCTGTCAAAATTTTACTATTAAGAGTTGCACAGAATGGACTATAGCCAGAACTGTCCTGGTTTAGGGCATATTTTTAATACATAATAATATAATCACAGTTAATAATTACATTACATTTTAAATGTCAGATCACCAATATCATTCATTAATTTCTTGTAATTAAACTAGCCTTCCTTAGAGAAAAAATAATAGAAAATGAAAGACAAGAAGCTCAGGCATCTGTTAAAATTGGTTTGTTCAGGACAGTGCTCGTATTGCTATTAATTATGCTGCACAAACACAAGCAGCATTGATTAGAGACATTCTGCTGAACATACTGTAACAATGGCACAATGGCATCTAAATGCTTTATTTTATCTGTATTACCTCAGGGTAATGAATTGTAATGTAAAGAGCTGATGAGTAATTAAACTCATCAACTGTGGCTTTAGAGATATTTTTAGTATCATATGATGGAAAATCCTCTCAAGAGTAGCAAGGATATATTTTCGTAGCATATATTATATTCCTTAACAGGTCTCATGAGAGAGCACTTCATACTGTTTCTAAATGCTGAAATTATGAGAGAACACTGTATCTACCTGTATTTTTTATTTCTTCCCTGCACAGGATCAAGAACTTTAGCTAGAACTTCGTGGTGAGCTAAAGCCATTTTCTGCTTGCTGAGTACCAACTGGAATATCTGTGGTCAGAAGACCTACTGTAATGCATACATGCTATCAGATAATGTTATTAAAATGGTCAAGGTCCATCCTAAAACTTTATTTTTTATTGCTCCAAAGTATCCCTTCTAATTTCCAGCTACAATTAATCCAAGACTAGTTTATACCTCTTTGTTTATATGTCAGCCTTTAACTTAACAGTAATTTTCATTCTTGCATCTGAACTTCTCAAAGCAATGAGACAGCGCAATCACAGGCCCTTTTGGTTTCCAATCTGCTGAAATAAAAAGTCCAAACTCTTTTAGATTCCATTTAGATTAAGTGCTCTGTTGACCACAGCTGGTCTATTCAGAACATACTCTACTCAGCTCACCTATCCAGTAGTGTTGCAAGTAAGATCTGGCTAGTGCTCTTTGCAACTGCTATTAAATCTCCCTCATCCGAGATGGAAAAACCTTCCCTTAGGCATTCTGGGATGTTTTGGGTTGGGTTTTTTTTTTTAAGCCAAGAAGATTGATTGCTCAAGGTAGTTCAACAATCAATTAATACACTTCAGTAGTTTTCCTACTGAGGAACTTGGAGCTTATGAAGAAAAATGTTTATGATTAGTCCTGAAAAGCTTGCCTATGCACCATTTATTATCTTTTGTTCCAGTTCTACTGAGGGAATTCCTTAGAGCATCCAGATCTTATATTCCAGTCTTCCTTTGTTCTATACATTCCATATTTGGGCATTACAGATACTAGCTTGGATGTTGGATGCAGCTTGGTTAAGGGCCCTGAAACAAGTGTATTTATTACAAACCATAAACATAGGAAATGGAAACAGTAAACTGTAATCAGACAATAGGAAATGGTAGAAACTAGACTGACAGTGTGGGCTACAAAAAAGATGAGGTACAGCTACCGCAAACTGCAAACAGTGGTTTATCATAATGGCAAGCAGAAATCAACACCAATAATCTGCCCCTTTTGGTGTGCAGCAATTTAAAAAAAACCTGTGGAAACCACTTCCTACTCTCTTAAGCAAGAATGTCAATGAATGTTTAGTTCTATACCCTGACCTCCTACTGAATGGGCATTAAGCCCAGTTAGAGCTGCACAACAGAGCCAGGCTCATGCCCACTGAGCAGTACTGGCGTATAGCAACTGAATAACAGCTCGTGAGCTGCCACTCAGCCCTGCGCCTGTAAGCTCCGCACCCCTCACACCCCATGCAGACACCTGAGAATTGCCGGAGAGGATGTGGAGGAGGCTGAGCTTTTCTGAGTGACAAGCCCAGAGCTCAGAGAGGGAGACTGAAGGGGCGAATCATCAGCCATATGGGGGCTGGCAGTTCTTCTCACTGCTTCTTGAACCTGATCATCATGTGCTTTAGCTTCTTTATCCAGCCTGATGCTGCCTTCATATTGCTTTGGGGGCTTTTCCTTCTCTCGGTGGTAGCCAGCCAAATGTCTGCCAGAAGAACTATCAGTGAGAGCTTCTGCTCTTTGCTTTCTGTACCTGAAATGAATGATTGTTTCAGACATTATGTACCTTAGGCTTGGAAATCCACCTAAAGTTCCAGATAACCTACTAAGCATTCACTTCTTTCATATTATGTCTGTGCTCCAGATTCCACCTCAGGGCAAAAATATGATTGCTTGGTGATTCAGCAATTCCATTCCAATCTTTGCACTTTGCAAGAAATTCCACTGTAGTATACCTTTATAGTCTGTTTCAGCATCCAGGCAAAAGCCCCTTCTGTCTCAGCGGGGTGCTCTTAAGGAGCTGGTGACATCTCCTGACTAGCAGGTAAGACTAACAAAAAGCAAATCTTTCCAATTATTTTTGCTAAGTCACAGTGTGTCCTGGGGAGCGGGGGTTCTGTCCTGGCTTTCAACATATAGACAGTCAATATATAAGTATACTTAGCCATTCCTTGCAAGAGAAGTCTCTTGCAGATCTACATACAGAAAGCTCTATATTAGTGCTAAATAATTTTTAAACTGCAATGTCATGTACATCCATCTTCTATTCTAAAATAAAATGTACCTTACTGTATTTTTGTTACACCTTTGTCATTATTTCTGCACTAATCTCTCACAGATGTTCAAGCTTTTGCCCTGTTCCTACCAATCTTTCATTTATCTTGCTGCTTTGTTGTTTTGGGGTGGGGGTTGGTTTTGGGGGGTTTTGGTTTTTTTGGGGTTTTGTTTTGTGGGAGGTGGCGGGGTGTCTTACTCCAGCTCCGTTTGGAACTGAATAATGAAATAAAGCACAGATCATTCCTCAGAAAATTACTAGAAAAAATTACTGGCTGTTATTACTGGCTGATCCTGGCTAATAAAACCAGTCTGTGTTTTGAAATCACCTTACCTGGGAACAGATCCAATGTTTCATATCATAACAGATGAGTCCTTTGTTGTGCAACAATATCACCATTTAAAGTCAATGCATGATTATTATTCCTGAGACATTTTTGTGATGAGTCTGCTTGGAGAACCCTCACCAGTGAGATGGTATTTCCATCCGTCACAGCCTCACCATGTAAGAAGAAAAATAAAACTGACCTTCTGAACAATGAGTCTTTCCTGATCAAAGTACTCTTTTTCCTTTCAAGAAAACATGTATTTTTCACATCCTCAAGCAGACAGTACTTCACATCACATTTTTGCATGAGACCGAAATAATAACGTGCTCTGTCACACTGAAGTATTGAGAGATTATTAATACTTAAAAACAAAAGTACATTTTAATACAATTGTCAAGAAGTGTATTGTGATTCTTCCTCTGCTACGTATAAGAAAATGTATAAGAAAATGCACATGGGTCACTGCGTACAGTAGATGAAGCATGAGAATGGGAGCTGTGTTCCTCTGCATTCCAGTCAGAGCTAGCTCTGACAATCATCACCTTGCTTCAGGCAAATCACTTGGAACTCCTTGGTTGCAGCTTCTCTATCTATAAAATAATGAAAATATTTTACTGTCTTGAGCTTTCACTGTAAGTTAAAGGCTATGAGAACTATTACGTCTGAATTAAAAGGAGATGAAAACAATTTTTAACTACAAGATTCTGAGGCAAATGCAATCCAGTGGCCACCAAACATTATCCAGATAAAAATCACTGGGATTTCATTAACAGACTCACAGAGCCTTTTTTGACTGCATAAATTGACAGAGTAACATCAGACCCAAAGTGCTCAGCTAATTAAGCAGGTTTACAGAAATAAGGTTATAAATTGATGTGCTCGATTGTAGACGTACAGCTGAAATTAACCTGTGTGTGTGTGAGATAAGAGCTTAACATTTCTGACGTTTCATCACAATAGCTGTGTCTTCCCATTTGATCTCCTAGTTTTAACCTTCTCTGCAATTTCTCCAGTTTTTCACACATTCCCAGGCTTCTAATACCCCATTTCCAAAGGTAGTGTTATGTATTCACGAGTCATGGAAAAGCAGAGATATGCCGAGTGGTCTGCTGGTCAGACAGGATACTCACTGCATCTCAGCCAGAGAAAGGACCAGACAGCACACGAATATAAAAATGGCCTGCAGACCGTATAAGCCTGGGCTAGATTCCACAGTGCCACTGAATTTTGCTCCACTTTAAAGAGCTTTCTTCATTCCAGCTAGCATAAGATCTATTTACCTACTTTGGTTTTAAAAGGTCACTTTTCCCTGTGATAAAACCTGAAGTTCCATTTTATTATAAAAGCTTTAAAATGGAAAAGTGAAAGCACCATGCTTCTGCTCAAGTTTTACATTTACCTATTGATTACTTAGAAATACAAGGCAAAAAAAATGCTAGTAATTAATGCAGAAATTGTATTTTTTATATTATATAAATTACATTTACAGTAAAGGTAATAAGATCAAGAGGAAAAATTACACTGACTAAATTTCCCTAAAGAATCATACCTGAAATTCAGGCTTTATCTCTTCTGACACAGCTTAAATTTAAAAAAAATTTGAACAAGCTGTTACATAACTCTAAGAGATAACTGCCTGGTAAAAATCTCTAACTGCAACCCACAACTATCTAAATCTCTATGAAAAACATATGTTTTACATAAAAATAACTGGCATTATGTTACCATGCAATGAAATCTCAGTATAAGTCATAGTTAATTATACATTCAGGAAAAAAGTGAATAATTTAACCCACATCTCAGATTAGCTCAAAAGAACAAAGAAAAAAAAAAAGATCTATCCACCCATTGTATCCCCACAGCGTATCTCTACACAACCATAAAAGGAGTAAGCAACAAAAAGCCTTATTCTTTACTAATTGAAGGATACATCAAAACTCTCATTAAAATTGTTCCGAACTTGGATGAGTACGCAAAGGTGAGATGGTATGCTGTAATACTTTAAGGCCAAGCTAGGCTGTCACTTTAAGTTTGGGTTGGAGTTTCAGAGACAGTGTCGTACAGAAATAGGAAAACCCCACGTAAATTGTCTAACTATCCTTTTTATTGTAACTAGGGAAAGTGGAGGCACTACTCTGACCCATGCTGCCCTTTTAATTCATGTGGATTTTAAGTACCTCATTGATTACTGAGATTTTAAGTATCTTGGTAAATCTTTTTTTAAAAGAACTATGTAGATATGCATTTATAGATGAGTCCCATAACTATCACAAGCCATTGAAATTAACCCCTTTGAGACACAAGGCAGTAATTTACTCATCTCTCCACACTCTGACCAGGGACCATATGTTAATAGAGACTACACATCAGTCACCATTTTGGTCAATGGTGGAATGTGATCCTAATGTCAATGGCTTCTTAGATATCTCTACGAAGAATTTGGTATTCTATTTCATTTTATTAGCAAGCTCGTCATTATTTATGTGAATATAAGGAGATTTCATGGTTCTTTTGTTTATATATAGCACAGCGGCTAATTGCTTTTTGTTGCCCTGAGGAGACTGGGAAAGTCATCTTAGTACATCTTAATACATTCACAACAATTTGATCAACTCGTATAGGAAATAAAAACTTTACTCTCAACTCATATGGAATGTCTGGGCTATTAAAGTTGAATTTGCCCCAACTAAATTAAAAATTAAAGTATTATTTCTGAACTCTGGAAACCAGAAGACACAGCCCAGTTCAGAGAAAAGTGTAGCCCTTTGCTGCACAGGAGATCCAACCTAACCGTCTTAATGGTTTCCTCTGGCATAAAAATCTATTATTCTCCTAATGTGATTATAGGATTATGGTCTTGTATTTCCTATCTGAGAATTGACTTGGGTTTACAGCTTCTAATCTATGACCTAAGAGAACAGAAGTCATTCCCTCTTCCCCAAATTTCACTCATGCTCTTTGCATCACTCATTCTCATTAGCAAGATGTTCTAAAATCAGTACTTGTGCTGATCTTACCTTTTTAGAAAGGTTTGAGATTATTTCCTGACCTTTTCGAGCCTGCAGGAGTGACTGGAATATAAATCATACATAATATGGTTGAATCACGCTAATGAAGACAGGGATTCATGCGAACACAGCAGCGAGACTCTGCACTAAGTATTACCATGTTGAGATAGCATCCACAATGACATGGGACGATGAACAGCCATATAACTTCATTTTTCCTTTAAGGTGAAAAACATATTACAGAAAACCTTTTTCATTTCCTCCTCATCTTTTCTAACACCAGATATTATGCCTTATTATTCTCTTGCACCTTTATGTAGTCTAGCTATAATTAATGAATCATCATCTGAGATTGTATCTAAACAAGATACCTCCCCTGTCTTTTTGCTCATTTGAAATATTTTAGCTTCAGCAATTCAGATTAAAAAGAAGTATAAACAAAGAATAACCAATGAGCAGACAGAGTGAAAAAACAGCCATCAAAGTGGAAAAAACCAAGGCTATTAGGGAAAAAAACCCCTCAAGAGGTGGGGGAAATGACACGATATAGTTCAGAAAAAAAAATGCAGAACAGCGCACCTAGGTCACTAGCTGCTAGGTTTTGCGTGCACCTCTTCCTAACGTGTAGATCATGGGTCCCTTTAACAAGCAAAGTACTTTTTACATATTGTTTTCAAGTATAATCACTTCTGAAAAGTTAATTCAAACGTGGACAAAGCTTTGCAAACCAGAACTATTTTTGCAAACCTTCTAAAGATAAAAGTATCTTGAGATGTCAGGTAGTCATAAGATCTGCTCATTCTTATTGCAAATATCAAGACCATACTAGTTGTACCATCTTCTGAAAATATAGCAATTATTTTCGGTTGTTCTGCAATGCCAGCCAAGACAATGGAGAGCTTTCAACATATCTGAAGAAGCACACCTATACACACTGGCTTGAAAGATTTGATCCAAAGCTCACTGAAATTAGTAGGAGATTTTCAGGTTTTTTTCAATAGGCTTTGAAGCAGGGCGGCATCATCAGGTTTCTGGCACTTTAGTATCATTGCAATGCTGGATAGATTTTAGTTAGCACTTTACATAAAAGGAGACACTACCCGCTGCAGGTAGCCAGATTAAGTGGAGATGAACATGTAGGCTTAAAAATACTTGCCCTCAAAGCATGGCTTGCTTCCTCTTTACTGAGTTTGAATTATACTGTAAAAAGAGAAAAGATGGAATGACGTATAAAATTCTGGGCAGTGTAAAACTAGATGTAAAGAAAAATGGAACAACACTAGAAAAAAGGAACACACTAATGAAAACACAGAGAGTAACATGCAGTATACATGAGCCTCCTTGATGAAGTTTCTTAAACAGCTACTCAGTTTTATATGCTAGAGTAACCCTGTGAGCCTTTACATTTCGTGGTTTTCATACACACAGGCGCAGCTGTGGATTTGCATTGTGCAGGCATGCACTACAGTCCCAAGATTGATTTGCCATACAGAACAGTGAGTAAGAAGAAGTTCTTCTGACTTGCAAAAATTCTCATTATTATCACTAATAATCAAAATACTTTGTAATAATTCTTGAGTTCAATATTCTTCCATAACGTATCTAGTCATGGTAGAGAAATCAATTTATGCATCCAAATGCTGACCATCTTCATATGAAATAGGTTCTTAACGATTAACAGGCTACTTGTGTTTGACAAGAATTTACCTCTTAATCATTTTACAGATTAAAAAAAAAAAAAAGCATCTTTCCCTATTCCCACAAATCTTTATTTTAGTGGCTAAAATTCTTAGAAGTAAGGATCTCATAAATACAGACCAAATATTTAGGGAAGATTTTTGAAAGGCAACATTGTGGCAGGGCGCAGGAATACATTTAACATTCACATATTCACTTTCACATTCCATCAAATGATGATAATATATAACCAACTGTGCTAACCTGCTTTAAGATCAGCTTTAGTTAACAAAGGACATCATCAGAATTTTTCTCTTGAAATGGAGGACTGTTGCTTACAGAAACATCTTTCTTCAATAGTCACTCCTACGTGCACCTCTGAAAGCAGCACCTCGGGCACCCAGGCAGCACCACAGCAGTGAAAGCATTGAACTCTTTCTTGTACTGTGCTGACACAAAGTCCTCCAGTGATTTAGGGCTGGATTTACCATTACATCTCTAGACCTCCTACAAAAGCCAACAGGGAGTTTGCTTACAAACTCTCTGCACTACCTGTGGAAGTCTCCATGACTTCTCTTACACGTGACATCACTTAACCTTCTGCGAGTGCGTGAGTGCCGGCTGTATTTACAACCCCAAGTATGCATGAATCAGGAGAGAAAAATGTGAGTATTCAGATTTCCTACGTGTTTCAATCACACAATACTAGGAAAAGTCAGGGTTGAGGACAGATGCAATGCACTAGCAAATGCTGTGAGGAAACAATCTAAAGAGTGCAGCATTGAGAGATTTTTCTATAAGAAAAAATAAGAATGGGACTGTACTTTGGAAAAAGAAGCTCATTTGTCTGATGCTTCCCTAAAAGTCCTCTTGTAGAAGCCCAATGTGAGTGCAAATCCATAAAGTACTATAACCACATAAATGATTAAATGTACTGCAGAGGGCGGGGGGGCATGATTACAGCCCTATACATCCCAGGGTCTCTATTTCAGGTTCTACTGTGCTTTGCAGCAGAAGTCCTATGTTCTCCCCAAGGTGACTACTGTTATCATAGGTGGTTCTTCTGTTAAAGATCTAGGACAAGATTCTCTCTCTTCTGTCTGCTCACCTGAAGACTCACAAGAATCGGTTCCTCAAAGTTCAGTTCTGAATGACTTCCCTATGAATGTGCCTTTCAATTAAATTATTTCATCATTTTTCTTCTACCTGTTCATATACACCTCTAAAATAAGAGTTTAGAAAAATTCTGAGGCAGATACATCTTTTTTTCTGCTACCCTGTTATAGCTGTGCTTTTTATTTTCCCTTCGCACAAAGAGCAGTGAATAAACTATACACCACTGTGCCAGGAGACACACTGGGAATTATGACAAATCTAGGCTATCTGTACTACAAGAGATTTTCTTGTCACTTTACTACAGCTACATGCAACAGAGAAAATAAAGCTTTCCAGTGTTCTGTGGGAAAATTATAATGATAGCACCCTGCGTTCCAGTTCAAACTACTGTTCTGCATTTTATACTATTGATTTGTAGAAGAAAATAGAAACCTTTGCAGAAGGCTCTTTGTATCATCTTCCATAGTTCAATAATTATACTCTTTTTAGAATTACAGAGAACAGTTCCAGGAGGGGAAAAACTATATTGGGAAAATGCTGTGCACTGCATTCTCTAGGAAGAATAATTTTTGAAGAACTCTGCTGGTTGTTTCCCATAAAATAAGATGATACATGAATAATTTCAACAGGAATAGAACTACCAGAATAAAGGCATGTCTATACTGCTCTTTTTCACTTAAGCCACTTTAAGTGTCATTCACATTCCTTGGGCCGAAAAGATGTAATTAAGCTACCTGTACTCTTTCTTCTGTTAATAAGTGTACATAATGTGGAGAAAATGCAGAGCATATACAGTAACACCAGAGCATTAGCACTTGTGAAAAATGTTATTCTGACAGACTAGAGAGCAAAATGATCTACAATACCGAGAACAGGAATGGCCCACGTTATAATCTGAGATACAACATTTGGCATATTCCAATTCAGAATGTTTCAAAGGTCTTATTTGCACTTTCAGTCTGAATCTTTATTAAATTCGCTAGATAAAAAGTGTGTCTTTTCCTAATGGAGTCAGTAGCAATGTCATGTGTCATTTGCCCAACAGGATTTTATGCTCTGTTAATGATGACAGAACCTCATTATCCATCCTGAATATTTGGTCTCGCAGTTACTTTCAGTTTTACCACAACCAGATTTCTAATTTCGTCACTAAAGGATAACTGAAGTAATGTGTTTACTCTAAAATTGGCATTAGTTCATTTATTTTTTGCATCTTATGTCTGGCATTTTATTAATTTTAATTTTATTATTGTGGTATATTAATTTATTTTGTAAACTTGTTCTTCGGCTTAACTTTTTTCTACCTCTTCAGTATCATTCAAAACAGTGGCTATGTAATTTAATCAAGAAGTACATAAGAGAAGACTAAGCCTCAATAACTCACTAAATATATTTTTCCAGTTGAAAAATTCTCAAGGAAGATAGAAGCTACAAATCCAGTTACTTCACATATGAAAATCAGCCATGATAGAAGATTTAAAAAAAAAGTATTAACAATCTGAATCAAATTTGAATCAGGGTTATGTCTTACCTTGGTTTGGGTTTGATTGTTGAAGTTTCTGCAAGTATGTTTGATAAGAAACATGGCCAGATCATACTGGGCATACATGCAACCCAGAGCATCCAGTTTCTACCTCCTGCTCTGCTGCAAGCCTACATTATGACCTTGAGAACGTCATTTTCTCTTTATATGCATGCACATTCTCTCTCTTGTGATGGATTTGAAGCTGCCTTGTAATAATGTATTAATACTTCATGTTGACCTGCTATAGGGAAGATAAATGAATAAATTCTGTGAGGTTCTATCTGGAGAAGCAGCCAGGAAGAAAATGACTGCTTTGAGACAAGCATCTCTATGATTGTTAAGGAACAAACTCAGGACTCTCCTTTATAGTCAACCTGTAAAACTGGTTTTGTGTAAAGAGCCTAGAGACAGAAGATCATAAAGACTTGAAGGACAGTTCTAAAACTGGATACTCTCCAAGAAAAAAGAGCAGTAGTTCTTTCTGGGAATTAGTTTCATATATAGAATCCTAATGAGACTGTTAAAAAAGCTCCACCTGCCAAAGATGTCATCTATGCATGGTAAGATTTATAGTTAGGTAGGTTTGTAGGCCTGCTTGCAAAAAGATTTTTGCAAGTCTTTTATCTCATGGAAAGCTTTGTTTCTGCTGTTAAAAGAAACATTATTTTGAAGAAGAAAGCTTCTTGCCACACATTCTACCAAGCTACCTAAGCCTGTGCAGCACCCACATTTAAAATGCTCTAGCAGTCTGGTGAAGAGATGATAAACAAACATAGTTTTATGGATAAATGATTCTCAGATGAAAAATTTGGCTGTTGAAGAGTTTAGGTAGATTGCTTGAGAACATCAGAGTTGCATGGTAAAGAAGTCTGGAAAAAGCAATATATTGTCTGTTTTAAAATGAGGAGGAAGAAGTGTGTGTGGAAGAAATTCAAGGGTTATCAGCCAGCCATTGACATTTCAGTTGCTGTGAAATTACTACAAGATACCAAATAAACTACTCTAAAGCAACTGGAAGAAAAGGAAGCAATGCACCTCTGTACAGGTGTAAAAGCCCACTCAGACAGCGGTTACCTCTGGCTCCCTATGAGAAAGAAAAGCCTTTGGCCTGGAGTCTTACATGAGTCTCTCCTGTGCCCAGTACTGTTCCACATTTTCATTACTACTTTCCCCAGTTCTATGTGGCAAATACATTGCTGCTTACTCTGAATTCAGAATACATGGGCAAAAACTGGAAAAATGGAGTGGGAAAAGGATGCATTTCTTTCATCCTTCCACAGAATCTAGAAGTGATAACTGCAGATGCTAAATTCAGTTTATGCTTGTAAAGCAGCTTGGCAGGTATTTGGAGTCTCAGCCTTGGTCTAACAGGAGGGAAACAGTGACATTCCACCCCAGCAGTGGAAAAAAAAAAATTCAGTGAGGCCAAGAAGGCAGGAATAGGTACCAAAAACATTTGTACCATAACATACATCTAACCTTTTAACCATGATAATGAAATCCTTCAGAGCAAGTACATTTTTTCTTGACTATTTTTTGAAAGAATGCCTTCCACAAGCAAGACCCCGTCTTATTCTGAGGCCTTCAGGCGTTACAATTACATGTTTGCTCTCTAAATCTATCGTAGGTATACCTTGACATTAAAATTAAGTATGTAATTAAAGGCATACTTTTGTTCCTATACAGGATTTCATTCAAGTTTTCTTTTATTTCAGTGATGTGGCTTTCTGATGTTTCTTATGTCCTGTTTCCTGCCCAAAAACTCCCATATGTCTAAACCATGATTTTTTTTTTGTGCAGGGGAGTTTAAGGATTAAGGCAAAAGTTTTTAAAACAGAGCTGCAAAAAAACCCCATTACTTTAGAATCTCATAAACCAACATAGAAAATTAGTAGCAGAAAAGATGACAACGTCATTAAACACAAAGACTGCTGTGGTACCCTCCACCCACATACAAAAGCTTCAGAGCTGAAAACTGCTGTTTAATTTTATTGCTCCAAAGAGAGACCAAAGCCCCATTTGACATGCTCATAACGCAACAGTTCTATTTAGTTACCAAATGAAGAATCATCTATACTAAAATTAAATGAAAGGAACAGCATTCTTAACTATCACAGGGACGTTTATAGTGTGAATCTAGAATAGAATGATAGCTTTCTCTGAAAGGAAGAGGCACACATAACACGGTCAAGCATTTGAAGGAAACTCGGTTAGCCACACTACATTTATATTTGCATCTGTCCACATTTAGCATCTCTCGCTATCTGCAGTTTGCCCGAATGTCATTTCTACACAAATTGCGTCAATTTGCCCCTTAAGTCTTTTACAGCTTCATATGTTCCGCAGCAGAGCAAACCAGCCTATCTGCTCCAGCCCTTTTACAGCCTGCCCTGCTTCTTTTCTCATTTCAGCTGTGAATCTTTCAGTCTCCTGTGTCTACCCTCCTCTTTCAAAGAAGTCTCCTCTCTCCTTTCTCAAGTTTTATTGCACTTGTAACAATCCACCTCTCTTTTCTATAACTTAGAGAACTTTACCTAAATGTTACATATTGGCATACTTTGTCTGTTTTTACTTAGGTTTTTAAGACCTTTATAGAAGCAAACATATGGTTTTTCAATGCATGCGACAGTCCTATGTAAATGTATAGTTGTTATTGCTAACACATATTACTACTGTTACAATTTATGCACAATCCAAATTTCTTTCTGAGCATGTTTCATATCTTTTATCATCCATTTTATGTACAAAGTCTTCCTCTTACTGGATTTTAGTGCAAAGATTTGATTTTAAAAATAGAAAATATGAATGTTTGCTACTGGTCTTCTGTGCCAACCAGTTGTTGCAGTACTCAGCTAAACACTTCATCCTTCAGACGCTCAGGTTTTGAAATCCCTGATAGATCAGCCACAACAAAAGTATCTTAAAAGCACTTTACATATATACTCTCATCTCCATACAAAGCTTGTGATGAAATTTCTGCACAAACCATAAGAAAATCCATTCACACTTTAACCTGCTCTATAGAATCCCATCCCCTTTCCAGCGTACCGTGTTCTTGCAACTCCTGTAAGAGTTTTGCAAGATTGAGAATAGCAAATAACAGGCATCTTTCACAAGCAATTTTCTTCTATATGTTTCAGAATCCCTGCAGTCCCAAAGGCAAAGAAATCTCTTTTTCCATTTATCCTACAAAGAGCCTTCCTCTATGAATTCTGGTAGCTATCACTCTTGTCATAAATTTTTTCATTCTGCCTACAGGACAATTCTACAGGAATCTAAACTGCTAGTAACACAAACAAATTTGCAGCAATTTATATCTTCAAGTCACAAGTGTAATAAACCAATCTATAGCAGCAACTCATGCATTTTCTGTATGTATCCACCTACCTTTCCCATCCCTCGCTTGGGTGTCTGAAAATTCCAGACTAAATCAGTATTTAATTAACTGTCAAATGTTTCTTCATTATAAGTACTATACATAGAGCCATTGTCAAAACCCTTATATATTATTTTAAACTCTTTGAATGACAACACCATGAAAATGTTGAAAATAAGATGTATTCACTATTGCCAAAGCTTTTTCATGTACAATCAAGTAAATTTCAGCCATTCAAGAACAGCAATTATGAGCTGCAGAAGACTGCTGCGAATTAACAGAATCTGAAACCATGTATTAAGAATTTAGGAGAAGATGATGATGATGATGATAATGATATCATGTAAACCTAGAAGAAGAGATAAACATTAGAGATTTGGATATTGGATGATGACATAATTGACACTAACAAAGATGATCAGAGTTAACAAGGCTTTATTGTAGCTTCTTTGGAACTGAAGAAACTTTAAAATAAGTGGTTCAGTAAACACAAGGATGAAGAACGAGGTGAACCATGAGCTGGGGATCTTGCCAGAAATCACTTGTATTTAAGCATGAGCTCAACAAATTACCTGGAAACAACAACTGGAACATATTCTAAGTACAGAGCCTCAAGACAGTTTGTAATCCACTCTTTATTCATTCCAAAACATGACAGCGGACAAAATGCTGGAAGCTGAAAAAGTGTTTCAACGAGCACAGTTATTATTGCACCTCTGCTAACACCACCACTAAAGCATTACTTTCTTCTGAAGAAAAGCAGAGAGCAAGTTGAATGAAAAATACAGGTCTTGAGCTAGGTCTTATAAAAGTAAAGTAAGTAAAGTTAATAGTCTCACTGACATCAGCAACTTCAGTTTTAGTGCATTAACTTCAATAAAATGGAACACAAAATAATATTTATTCATTTGCATAAGTACAGCTATGGAGCTATGTACTTGTTTATTAATATTTAGTTTAATTACACACTTTCGGGCTGCTGTAAACTTTTTATAGATATTGTTGCAAAAATAGAAAATAATAGAATTTATCACAGTATATAAAAGTAAAATTAAGTAGGGAACAGTAAAAACCTAGCTTTTACATGTATATTATCCCATGTATTACAGAGTGCTACTGGAGATGCACTTCAAATATTTTAAGTTCTGTACCAGTATGATAGGTGTCATAATTGTGAGCAGTTTTACAGTGTTAAAACTTAGTCTGAAACAGTCAATGAGGCAGAGGAAAGAATATATAGACTGAAGATAATTATCTCAAAGACTTTTCTATGATTCAAAGGAAATCTTTTAAGATTGAAAGCTTAATAATATACTGTTTTGCTGCAAAAACGGTGACAATAAGGTAGAGCTCAAAACATGCCTACAAAGCACTGCACTGTGAGCCTCACAGAAATAACATTTTTTATACCAATATTATCATTTATATCATCCATGCGCTACAATGCATTTCCAGCCAAGAGGAAAAGGTCAGTATCAACAGTGACCCTAGGGGAATTTAGTAAGGGGTCCCTTTGTGACAGAAACTGTCATTGTCCACTACAATTTGTCAAGACCTCTGACCGATTCTCAGCCTTTGCAGTCTTCAAACTTACAGAGGTGTTTTTCCAATAAGATACGGTTCAAGCTCAAATACCGGTTAGCGTGTTTCAGTATGCACGTCACGAGATGCTTCTTTCTGAGACAAGCAAAGAGTGAGTGAGGTGAAGTTGTTTGAGCAGCTGCTTACTGTACAGGAGCTGCCTTATGGGTAGATGCCATCTCTCCTGAATGTCTGCTTGGAATTTATCATCAGTACGCGATTCTCTCCTGAAAAGGAATTTCAGACTTCAAGTCTATAAACAGTACTGTGCTTTGCTCATGGGTCAACATCTCAATCCTGTACATAGTTTGTCCTATGTTCAACACTGTGGGTATTATTTATCTGGTTGTGAGATAACCTATGGAGGACATAATATAATGAAGAGATTGAATGTCACATAACAGATATTTGTACATGGTAAGTTGGTGCATAAGATGGTGTTATGTATAATTTGTAAAATGTCCTTGAAAGGTCTGCATGATTACATTTAAACTTGACAAAAGAATAATGTATAATGGCACTAGCTTTGTAGCAGCTGTGGCCTCTACAATTCTGCTTTCTGCTGAAGTAAAATCAAATATATCAGTATGATCTTCCTCCTCCAGCTAGGACGTGAAAAAAATGCAAAACCTCCTGGGCTAAATCATGTAAGGCTTTGAAGGTATTCATTGATATTGCATGTGAAAAGTAAATAAGAAGCTAATGCAGTGTTTTATTACTGATGTAAAATCTGTAAAAATCGCTGCTTGTGAAAGCCAGTATTTCAAAGTCATTATTGCAGCAGCAGAATTTCTGTAGACTCGCTTTGTAAGGGGAGAAAACATAAGGTTTACTTTCATATACCTCTCCATGTTGACTCCTCCTCATAATCTGAAACAGTAGGAGTATGTGTCATTATCTGCTCAAAAAAATCACACATGATCTGTACAAGTATAATAATACATTACCATTTCTTTGTCAGCTCAAGGCGACTGTAGGTGTGCACAGAAGTACGTTGTATAGCAACAGTTGTTTCTCTATGCAGTGTTAGCATTTACTGGTAGGATGGTTTGAAGGGTAATCTCAAGATCCAAGAGGAGGTTTTTATGGTTCAGTTGAAGTGCTCAAATTTTATATTAAGTAGGATATTGGTCTCAATAAATGTTATTTAAGCCACTCTATTTCCATGGTAGTCACGTTAAGCATAACTACCTGGTTTTACTTTTTTGCAGATGTGTTGCAGGCTTAATTATTTAGTGATTCTAAAGATCCCCGTTTATACTATATACTATTTCTCATCATTTATTGCACACAGGCACTGGTTATAGGTTTCACTGTAGTACCAACTCTTTTCCTTCATCAGACACTTGTCTAGATACTAGCTCAACTCACCTTCTACCCAAGTAGGGACAAAAGTAAAAGCATTCTGCATTTGCTGAAGAGCAAAAATGAAACCCAGATGTTTCCTCATGAACAGGAAAACCAAAACCTGAACGTTTACTCTTCTTCTGGTGCAGAATCAAATGAAGCTCAGAATCGTTCCCAACAGCAAAAGTTACTACCTGATACCCTAGAACACCTTACAATGGCAGCAGCACACATGACTTTGATACAACATTGTCTCCTGAAAAAGAGACAGAACTGAAAGAAGCATAAAGAGCACACTATGTAGAACTCATATCTGGCTCCAGGTTCACTGTCACAGGCCAAGTCATCATGGAAGCCAGCTATCCATCTGCTTCTTCTGGCATTCAGAAACCAGGGAAGAGAAGACCATATTGGTTGCGTGCTGCATAATTTTTCCAAGTATCTATATCTCTGTTGTGTTTGATTTATGACATTTCCATGGCACTAAAATGTTTTGTGTGATCTGACTTTTCAGAGAAAGTTTTGAAACATTTGACAAATGTGGTATGTAACATTGCTTTTTAGTAAAATAGTTGTATTGTAAAGTAACAGCTGAACAATTTACTCTCTGTTCCGCTCTGGTGAGACATCACCAGGAGTCCTGCATCCAGCTCTGGAGTCCTCAGCACAGGAAAGACATCAAGCTGTTGGAGCGGGGCCAGAGGAGGCCACAAAAATGAGCAGAGGGCTGGAACATCTCTGCTGTGAGGAAAGGCTGAGTTCAGGCTGTTCAGACTGGAGAAGAGAAGGCTCCGGGGAGACCTTATTGCGGCCTTCCAGTACTTGTAAGAAAGATGGGGACAGACTTCTTAGCAGGGGCTGTTGTGATAGGACAAGGGGTATTGGCTTTAAACTAAAAGAGGGTGGATTCAGACTGGACATAAGGAAGAAATGTTTTACAATGAGGGTGGTGAAACACTGGCACAGGTTGCCCAGAGAGGTGGTCGATGCCCCATCCCTGGAAATATTCAAGGCCAGGCTGGACGGGGCTCTGAGCAACCTGATTGAGTTGAAGATGTCCCTGCTCATTGCAGGGGGTTGGGCTAGATGACCTTTTAAGGTCCCTTCCAACCCCAACAATTCTATGAATCTATGAAATTATGTGACAAGCTGATTTTGTTGGAGTCTTATTGCAACCTCCAGTGACATCATGAGGAGTTTTATTATTTCAGGCTTGAATATGTTTCCTTTATGTTTACAGAGGTAATCTTCCACCACGTAAAAAAGACTGAAAAAGGCTGAGAATTAATCTTCTCAATATGTTTCCTGTAGACTAGCCCACAGTAGCTCACCCCTAATGCAGTTAAGTAGTCTCTAGAATGCAACAAAGAGGACACGTCCCCCACTGACCCACTTCAGGCTTCATAAAAATCTCAAAGATAGCCCTGACATGCTCCAGAATCTGTAAAACTTGACTGACTCTCCTGTTGCTTAATCCCCTTCTCTGCTGCCACAGAGCTGTCACTGTATTTGCCTAACACATACCATCTATAGGCCTTCTTGTCTTCTACCCCGACTAGTATCTAGTAAAAGACAGACTCTAACACATCAATCAAAACAGACCGACCTAGGTCTGTTTCCTTCCATTATTATCCCTCCTCACTCAATATTACTCTAGCATAATAAGAATTTTATCTAGCTTCCAATTAGGGAACCTACATTTCACCACCACACTCTCATATGCAAAGCCTTTCTTCTGCGAAAAATCAAAACTTTCACATAATAATCTGGGAGTTGTTCTTTCTGTTTGGTTTGGTACATTTCCCAAAACATTCCTGCACTACAGAAAATTATCATAACATTCAAAATAAAGTTGTAAATATTCAGCTGCTCTCCTAAGGGTACAAAACCACTAAAAAGATTTCATAGACATATAAATTATTCATCCATTCAGAAGAAAATACTGTAGAGCATATCAAGCCTGACTGTGCTGAATAGCTATAGCATTTTACAGACACCAGTAAGGGAGCAGCTCGCCAGCTTGCTCTTGGGTGCCTATAGCAACCATCAATAACACAAAAATCCCCAAATTATCAACATTACCACAATTTTCTAAGTATATATGAAATTAAGTTGTGAAAAAAAGGGCTGCTGTATTGGGGGAAAAAAATCTTACAGCAGAGAAAAATGAAGAAAAGGAGCTGCTAATAGTCTAAGGCAAATACATTTGGTGGCTAAAATACATGTATTCCTGGCACAGGAAGGTAAGTGGCAGATTATTAACACAAAGCAGTGACAGCATGATGCTATGAGAGTCAAATGGCCTGTTGTCCCTAAGAAGGCAATTAATTTTGTAAAGTGATATCCTAGGCTGACAGACAATTATCAGAGAAGTTTAAAAACTGGATGAAGTGCCAGAAAATGGCAGCAGGATAGGAAATGTTGAACTGCCTGATTTTAGGTGGAAAGATTGGCAGGAGAAAAACAAAAACAAGAGAAAAATGAAAAAAAAAAAAAAAAAGGAACATAGGCTGTGACATGACTTTTCGTAGTGACATTTTTTGCAATGCATCTGCTTCTCTATTTTTTAGAAGAGGAGCCCTTTCCCAAGGTGGAGTTTCAAGTAAATAAATAAATAAATGGGTACTTTGACACATTTTGCTTATTGTCTGTCTTTTTCAGAAATGGATTATATAATATCAGTTCTTCTAAAACTTTAACCTTGGCTTTGCTCAGGACTGCCACTGAGGCCTTATTCCAAAAGAAAGCTCACTTTAAAAATATTTAGTCAACTTGTAAGTTTCTAAAAACTAACAAGTCATTTGTCTCTCTATAGGCCCTTGTATACCTTTAACTGTCACACTGAGTCTGTTCCCACAGCTATCACGCAAACCACCTCTGAAGGACTGCAGACTATACTTCAAACAGTTACCCATTTCCAGTAAGATAATTTTTTAAATACAGAGCTCTTTCTGATATTTGAAAAAGAAAAATTATCATGGTCAAAGATGACAGGTTTTTGCTTTTAGTTTGAGGAGAAGGAAAAAAAAAAGATGTTTTCATAGTAGTTTGATCTGTCTCAACTCATTTTCAAAAAATTAAGTTTCTCACTATCATAATGATCAGCATCTTTAAAATTATGGTCTGACCTCAAGATATTTACTGTATACTATCTGTGATCTGCCTCCCTCTTCTGCCATGATTTTGGAATACTAAAATTTACTACTATGCACTCATTTATTTAACTACTTAATCTTTCTGATTTTACTGCATGATTCAGAGGGTAAATCCTACTAAAGAAAAAGGATATTAAGACTGCCATTGACTTTTTTTTTTTTTTTAAGACTTGCCCACCATATCATATAAATGTTCTTTCCTTGTTGAGATCTCTTTCTTCAAAGGAAGGGTGCTTCGGACAGTGACATTCCTTTCTGCTATTTTTGAGATATCGAAAAGTGAAAAAACCTCAGACTTTGCAGTAATGTGTCTCTAAGCCCATTTTATAAAGAAGAGCTAAGTCTGATCACCTGAAAGTTTGAGACTAAAGAGAGTCAGTGTCAATTAATTTTCCAGCAATTGTGCCTGTAATTTAAGATTTACTACAACCATTTTTCTTTCTATTTTAAAACTTAATACCAAAGCCAAGAAAAAACCCAGTAAATTATCCACTGAATTGGAAATTGGTTTCTAAAACTTTTTTCATTGAAAGAGAGCTTGTTTCCATTAGAAATAACTGTTAAACATCCTGACTTTACAAAGCCTGCTTTGTAAAGCTTACTTTCAGCATTACTGTAGCATAGCTTCAGGAGAGACTGAAGACTTCAGTCTAGTGTTTATTTTCTAAAGTATTCCATCCATATTCTGCACAGTAATTCTAGTGCTGCCTTCCTCCAGACCTAGGCTGACTAAAATTTACCCATAGTTTCATACCTTCTGATAACCTTTAGCTATTAGAGGTAAAATTTCCTCCAGCTAGGAAAACATGGGGAAAAAGGACAGACACATGCAAAACTCTGAGAATATACATCTGAAATAAACAATAAAACCCAAGAACTTAAATGTTTGTCTGCAGCTCCTCATGTTTAATGCCACAAGTAACTCTGGAATCAGATGGAAAGGTTTGGCCTTGCGTGGTAAGGAACCTCAAGGCTGGTAGAAATCCTAAGACTTCCCGAAGTTAGATTTCAGCTATGCTGAATGTACAAAGATGCCTCACAAAATCTGACAGCCCCTAACCTGTTTGGTTTGGATCTTTTCCAACAAAGAGTTATATACCCATTTTCAGCCATGGTAGCTAAAACTTATAAAGAAAAACTGACTGAAATTCAAGGGCAAAGATAGGCAGTCTGTTAACTTGGGATGCACAATCATATTTGCACAGAAATGCAGAGGGAAAAATGTCAGGGTTTTTCCATGACTGACCAGATCCTTAACTCAGTCACACCTTCAGAGTGCCACTGTCTCCAGTAATACTGCATAAGCAGAACAGGAATAACATCCAGGACCGCAGGGTCTCCATAATATGTAAACATAAGACACTAACCAAGGATAACAATCAGCACAGAAGAATGTGTTGTGTAATTCCCCCATGCAGCATCAAAGTAGAACTAGCGTGATTAAAACAGAAACCTATACATTTACTGGGAACGGATATGGAAAAAACTATGTTTCTCAATAAGCCAGGATCCTTGAAGATGCATGAAATATGTACCCCAGACCCTCCGGATAAGAGTAGCAGGAGTGTGTTTCTGTTGTCTCTGATATTGCAGAATACTGTCAATTGTTTTTCTGAAAAATGTTATCATGAAGCATATCACAGGGAATGCTGCAGGTTGAATCCTGATTTCTGTAGCACAGATACAAATCCAGAGAAATTCCCTTGACCACTGCTGTGAAAAGAAATGATCTACTAAAAGTCTATCTAAAAATATTAAGACTCTAAGAAAACAAGAAAGGACAGGAGTAAATTTACATAAATCAGTTGAGTATCTAGAACAAATGGAGCTAAGTGCAAATAGGTAGAATATATACTTGAGAACAAAACCATCCTCTGCTATGAAACACAGCTGATACACTGAGAAAGTCAAGGCTGTTGCAATGATGGGTGCATCCACGGAGCGTGAACTGGAGTTAACAGCCATGTCACATATTCAGGTTCCAACAGAATTACTGTCCAGCCACAGCAAGCCTGGTCTCAGTGTTGATCCACATGCTATAGTCTCCAAGCACTGTGAAAACCAAAATTTGTTCCTATATTCCTAACTTTTGCATATGTGTGTGGATCTGAGAATACTTGTTTCTTAATTTTAGACAATAGAGATTTTCCTTTTTTAACACATCGTGTTAGCAGAGAAGTTTTCATGATTTCAGTATCTAGTTTCTATTCATTCATTTTCTATTAAATAAGAAAGTGTCAAGTCATTTTACAGACAAAGAAGAAGATTAGGCAATGGTACAAAACACTTACAAAAGACGACTCAGATTCTGTATCACAGTACACACTTGAACAGTCGCGACTGAGCAAAATTTTACGGGGCAGAGCTCCTCACCTGCACATAACCTGTGGGCTAATCACTTATGCATGACTGAAAGGAATATTTTAGTGTTAGGAGTATTAGAAAATCCCAATTGCATAACCACAACATAAACAGACATGACTCAGCAATGACAGGCCTCAGAAAACAAAAATGAAGGAATGCTAATCCATAGGCAAGAAGATAACAGAATTTATCTGGAAGGTAGCAGTGCTATATAAAGAATTATCCTTCACTTGAGAAAAAAGAATATTCAGATTGTAAAACATAATGTTCACACTGTTACACACGTAAGTGAAGAATCCAGTAGCATTATGGAGTAACAGCAGAAGTAGCACATTCACAGCAATGGCAGCACATCAATTAATATTTCCTCAAGTATATGACAAGTCGCTCAATAAAAAGTGTTGCTTCCACTAGAATTAGAAATAATTAGAACTAGTTATTCAATTAAGCATATTCCACAGTCTTCACCTTATGAAGCATATGCCCATTGCAAATCATTAACTTTTTCAGTTTAAATACAGTTTTCCTCAGCAGCTCTAATAATAAGGGGCAGACAAATTAAAATATGTGTGTATATATATATATATGTATTTACCTTCCTACTGAGGCAAAAGAGAAGACACAGGCAATATGAAAGAGGAAAAAAAGAACAGCAAGGTAATTACTTTTTAACATCACCTGCTGAATTAATTGAAGCAATGTACATGCCAAGGGTGATATCATCTTCTTTTTATGTAGAACTAAAAGCTGGAGGGAACAGGTGCATGTTTCAGATGGTTTAAGGAACATTTTATAAACAGCGCTGTCTGCACAGGCATGTTAGAGCTGCAGGACTAGAGCAAAGTCTTCATTCGAAGCAGGCTGCACAGAGACTGAGAAATCAATGGAGTTCAAGGGCCTGGGTTGAGGGCTTCCCACAGTTTTGTACTGTCTTCAGCAACGCTAAAGGTCACTCACCAAATTACAATTTGAATAAAATTAGGATCAAAGGACTTACATCATGAACAGCAATACAAACTCAGAAGAACTGTCACCTCTGAGTTTGACTTCCCCTTCAGCCACTGGCTTCTGAGGAGCTGTGACTCTGATGCTACCCCTCAGCAATGGTCTGAGAAGTGAAAGTGTGAGGGGTAGCTGACATCCCACTGTACTCATACGGCAGTGACGGGAAGCACAATCTATAAGGGAAGTATAAGCTACGAAAGTCAGAGTGAAGCAACAGTTGGAAGACAGTAGAAAAGAAACCAGCAATTTAGCAGAGCACCACAGGAATTGTGCGAGCTAGAAAGAACACGAGTAGCGATACAAAAGGATCCACATTCTGCATTTATGCAATGTGTTTTGTGTGCACACGTGTACGTTATGTGCAACTGTGCTGATCAGCTGAGTTCTTCCATTGCTTTCCTCTCTTCCCCATCTCACTACTCTTTATGCATGTGAATGTGTGTGTACACGTAACCAAATGGTGCCTTTTGGTTAATCTCGCTTTCCGTCTTCATTCTGTTTCAAGACTCTCAGCTGCAAGTTAGGACAATTTTAATTAAATTTCTCTATGTGAGTTATCAGCATTTTTTTACTTTATGCAAGTCCTGCGTCAATTAGTAAGACTGCACTGATAAAACTAAGAGAAGAAACATAACTCAACGAACTAAGATATTTTCTAGTCATTAATCTGTGAAGCAAGGAAAATTAATTTCATCACAAATAGCCTTAAATTGTTTTTGAATATATTAAAACCCTCAACATTGCAAACATCAGTATTAAAAAAAAAAGCAACAGCAAGCATCTTTTCTGAACAGATGTCTGCATTGACATCGTGACCCTGTAGCTAAGTTACTTAGCCCCGTCCTTATCCCCACCTCATCGCTTGCAGTGTAGCCATCCCACTTCACAGAGGGTCACCTGGCATACGCAGTGGTTAAACAGTCTGCCCAGGTTTTAGGCTTACAAGGTGCAAAACCCCACAGAGCTCCCAGATCATTCTCATTCTCACAGTTACAAAACTCTGATTACATGAAATCGCGGGTGGGCTCATGGTATAACATGCTTTCCCTTTCTCCAGCTTCATGCAGAATGGCTCTAGGAACAACCCTACAAAAATTTTGATAGGAACTTCTTATTATGCTAAATAATTCTAGTTCTTTAGTTCAGACAAAACCGTCAGTAACTAATGCATACCTTGAATAATGCTCTAGTCAAAGCCCCATAACTTACAGACACACTGACAATTTTCAATAAAACAAATGAATAAGCAATTTTTTGTTCAAGGGCATAGAAAGTAACTTTACAAGAAAAACTTAGCAGCCTAAAGGAAGTGTCTAAAGCTCAGATATTGGTACCTTTCCCTTGCATTGATTTCATTTCCAAAACTCTGTTAAAACTTTGGTCTTTGTTAATGATTTTGCAATACAGCCTGAATAAATTATAGCCATTTATTAAAACTAATATATTGAGATAAAATAAAGCAAAACCTAAGTAAACTTTTAGACCAGGCATGAGGAAAGATTCCTTTCATATTTGAGTGAGGTTCTTCACCATAGCTTCCTGGCACTAGTGGTACATTTCCAATATATACTGACATCCTTGTCATTATACCAAGTATAACAACAGAAATATTATTCCCTTTAAAGGCATCTATGAGGCTTGTGGTCTGATAGATGGATAGATTCCTTCAAAGCAGAGCCTGGATCTCCTTAGACTTCAACTTTTACCAGGAGATATGTTTTCTCTCTTAGTGAAACAACCTGCTGTTTACTTACGCAAAGAACTAGATGTCTTAAATGTTCTGGGCACGTCAGAAAGATATTGCCTCCCAAGATGGCAAAAGACGCAAATAAGAATCTGCTGGCAAGCTGCTCTGAATAGATCTCAGGCAGCTTGTCTTGTGATGAACCTTTCACTTCAGCGGAAGGCTAACTATCAAGGCTACATAAATCCCTTTGATTCACACTAGCAGAGGTCAGTAAAAACTGTCATTCTAAATTCAAAACAGGAGACCAACTCACTGAAGCTCGCATACAGCGAGGAAAATGCATAGGAATTATATTAATGAATATGGCCAGGCACAGCAGTAAAGTTGATGCTGATTTTCACTGTTAATGAACTATTAACACTAATAACTACCAGGATTTTAACAGAAAATTATCTCTGAATTATTTTATTCAGAAAACTTGTTAACAAAAACAACAAAACACTGGTCAGGAAACTGAAATAATGTTGGTCCACTGAAATAGCAGTTGCACAATTTATTTCATTCCTGCCAACAGATCCAAAGCTGGTAAGATTCCTCAAGCAAACAGAATCCTGAAGCACAACTGAGTTAAATTTTAAGTACAGGATTATGTTCAGTCCACTATTTGATTAACTTAAGCCAGCTCTAAAGATCAGGATTCTTTCACCAAGTCATTCCAGATCACTAAGCTGCTGAGAAATAGAAAGCTTCTGAAAGTGGCAGTTATAGACAGAAAAGAACATTCTTCACTCAATGAAATCCATGGGCTTCCTTAATTTATGCCTCCAGCTGAACTGATTTGATTAAAGTTTTGTTCCATTTTCTTTTAATTAGCCAGGGCAGCTTAAATTAATTATTAGTCTTATGTGTGGAAGCAGTACCAGGAAGTTCCATGCAGGCATCATACAAATATGAAATTTAAAAAAAAAAAAGTGTTTATTCTAAAGATTGTTCAATTTAAGTTACAAAGCAAGGTGCACTGAAATGTATTATTGATTTAGTTTCCGTGATAAAAATTTTAAAAATGCAATCCACAATTTAAAACCCGGTGGTTTAAAATCCGTCATGGTCAGTGCTGCATAAAAACCTCCATGCAAAATCCTCATGATGCTGGCTGTTACATAGAAGGGTAATGCTGCGCAGTCACTAGCCTGGAGCAGTCATTGCTCTCCTCCTGATTACAAGGACAGACTCTGTACATGAATCTGGCTCAGGGACAGAAAGGCAAAAGCTTTCAGTTATCTGCCTCCAGTATCTATTTGCATAAAGCTAAATACAATCTAGTACACATTTAGATGTATGTTCTGAGTTACTCAGCCAAATTCCACTGAGCTATCCTCTGGTGTAAATAAAAGCAAAATCTGGTCTTGACTGTGTATGTGTAGTCTATGCTGCTAGAAAACATAGGCACTTCTCATGGACAACTGGACCATTGAGATTTCTTGGCACACTGTTCACTGTTAAAGCCATTAAACATGCTGACCTAATTTGTCCTTGATGGTTACATCACTTTAAGATAACTGAGGACAAATCTCACTTTCCAGTGCCACTGTTTCAAGCTGTTCCGTAACGAGCACCATGCTGCACCACCACACTCGGTGCTGCCTGAGGAACGGCTGTGTACCTTGTTCCAGCCACAGTGAAAATTTATCTGCAAGTTGCCAAAGAATCAGCGGTAAGAACTTAAATCTCCTATTTCTTTAAGACGAATACACATAGGAAGAGGGAATACTCTCCCTCTTGTACATATATACAGCATTTCTTCTTTCTATCAACCATCCCTGTTTTGTTTCTTTCTAACTGGCGAGTCAAAGTTCAAAGCACAGCTTTTAAGTACTTTTTCCACCATAGCTGCTACCTTCTTTATAGCAGAAGAGTTTACTTGCTGGGTACAGCAGTTCTGCTTTATACTGTGGTAGCCAACCATATTATATATTGTCATGCACAGCTTGCTTATTTTATGATAGCAATTGCAGCCACATAGCTAAGATGTTAAAAAATACTGTCCCCAAAAAGAAACCATAGATGAAATTGCTAGGACAGGACTTTAACACTAGTACAGTCTAGAACTAAGCCTACATAGCACACCTGTAAATTAGTGGGAAGAGGAAGCAGCTGCCTATTAAAATGTATTGCTTTTAATGTAAGAGACCCTCTTACATTTGTTCTTAAACATCCTTTTTTTTCCTTTTAGTTTATATTGAGAGCTTGCCATTCCAGGCTGTGAAGTTTAAAAAAGCTGACCTTGAAAACACAGGCACATTTATTTTTGAATGTTAGTGTAGTTTCACACCCTGAAAGTGGCTTCCTGCCTTGCAGATTTTGCTGAGCGTAGTATGACCAGCCGTGCCGAACTCACAGCACAGCTCTGTTCAGGCTGCACCCCAATTGTGAAGGACCTATCCACTTACGGCTTGAAATGTGAAAAAAGCCCGTTTTACTAACCCATGCTATGATGCTAATCACATCCCCCCTCCCCCATGGAAACGATGATCTGCTCGCTCACACACCTTACCACTTCTGGAGGTGGCAGGCCAGCTCCCGGCAGCAAAATTTTTCTGAGATCTTCCTCAGCGTTGGCAGAAGGGCATTTTTACTCCCCTGTAGGCTTCATGCAGGGCTGTCACTGATTTCACACACAGGCAGGTATTTCAAAGACCCATCTCGGGAGGACCTTCTCCCATGAAAAAAAGCCTGAAGCAGTCTAGAAGTTTTGCACACACTGTGCAGAAAAAGCACAGCACGGTGCTCCCTTGCACCCCGCTAAACTGTGAGAATGTCTGCTCCTTAAATCTGTTGGGCTGACGCGAAGGGTGAAGGGGTTGCTCTGTGCTAACACCACTTGTAACATTTCCATGAAACTTCCCTAATAGCGGCACTATTACTATCTACACGGTCATTTTGATAAGCACAGCAAGAAGCAAAACCATGAGTGTATATATACACAGTGTTCTACAGCAAAATGTGGGATTATATCAATGATGTTGATACAGCTGGAGTTGTGAAATATGTACAGTACTCAATGCAGACATTAACTTTATGCTGTTAGACTTTCCCAGATACTAAAGATGCTGGGCTAAAGACACTCAGATGCAGACAATTCCCGAAGATGGCTGTTCAAACACAGAACACAGTCCTAATTCCTGAGATTTCCAGCTAGCTGCAAGCTCTGCACATCTCAGTTTCAGATAACTATGAATGAATCAACAGCACATTATATGTTAGTTTATATTCTTTCACATGTGACCCAATTCAGAAAGGCTTACTTGGAAAGTATTTCCCCGTCTTACAAAACCACTTATACATAGTTCTCATGGACCACATTCTCACCTTGCACTGGGCATCACGTTTCACATCTAGCATCACATTTAATCAGATTTTCAACTCCACTGTCTTTAATAGCATTGCTCCTGATATGTACTAATGCAGTTCACAATGAGGCAGTGCGCACATGGCATACCAAAACCAGGATACAACAGTTTATCTGTTCGTGCCTGTCAGATGAGCTGCTATAACTTCGTAAATGCACGCTCATAGCTTATCCCAGTTATGAAGTAAAACAGGCTGACTTCAGCATGCATTGAAGAATGAGAAGACAGAACATAGCTAAAAAATTATTAACATTGGAGGTAGCAGCCATCATCTGCTGGTGCTAAAGAGGATCATTATTAAAGTAAACAGCAGGAAATCCCCCTCCACCACCAAATTCTCAGGAAACAATTATCGCATCCCCTATGAGGAAAAAAGGGAAATAAGCATTAACGATCATGTTTATGTGCTGGACTAAAAAAACCTGCTTCTGCTTAAGGGTTTTTTTATTTGTTTTTACTGCACATACTGCTAGAACACATATTGTGAAATAATACTGTCATCTCAGCCCTCTCGTAGAATTCACAACTTCTTCTTAGCCAGCTGTAGTATTTACATGGATTTATTAGACCCAAAAGTCCAAATAAGCTTTTACACAAGCACATCACCTGAATAAAAATTAGGCATCTAAAAGTTTTGCATTTGAGGTAAACAGATTACAGTAGCTCATGCTGGAGCAGCTTTAGTTAAGCAAACAGTATTCAACAGTGCTGAAACTGCTGACACCATAGGCATCAGAATCAGGCATCGCTGCGCTTTCCAAAGCACTGGTGTCAGGCAACCATTATCAGAACCAGTGGCATTAGGAAAATTAGTCTCACATCAAAATGAAAATATTTGAAAGCAGGAAACCTTATTAAAAAAATAAATAAAATCAAGTCAGCAGTCGCCCAGTGGCTTAAAGCTTTCTTTGTACAAAGAACTTCCCTTTACAACTCTCACTACTTCTCCCTTTCCTACACATGCACAGGCAAAGGCAAAACACACTTGCAGTGCCCCATTCTTCTGACTAAACTCTACGGACACCCGAGAGCGCTATCTGGCCAGGGAGAGTTGCACGTGCCACAGCCGCGTCCTGCAGGTGAGGGAGGTCCAAGCGACACCGCTCCAGAAGGCACCGCTCCTGAATGGCCTCGTCCGGCGTGTTTGCCAGGGCAACATTGCTGAGCTAGTGCCCTTACTTGGTTCCTACTTCAGCAAAGGTCTGAATGTAAAATGCATGCCTCAGAGGAGCAGGAAATCTAGCGATGCCTCTTAAATGCATCTCTTGGTATTTTGAGAGATTCCAAATCACCTGGGCAGTGTCTGGGGTGTCATAAAAGACGTGCAATGTGGGATCGATGCATCTCATCTGCAAGAATATTGAAAGCGGCATTTTTATAAGTTTAATTCTGAATAATCAGAAACTGAGTCTGTATTTAACAAGCTGCTACATTAGTCCTTACTAAAGATACAAATACTAGAAATTAGGGCTTTCAGATTCATTTGTCATTGGCTCATGATGAAATACTCAGTCTTTGCTTGGTTCTTACCCCAGGTGGGCTGGTATGAGTTCATTTAACTCCACTCAATTAAATGGAGTGCTGCCAATTTATGCCAGCTGATAGTTGAGGATCCCTTATTAAAAGAGCACTTCTAAATATCAATTTATTTTGTTTCATAAAACCAAATGCTATGCTATCTAGAACAATATTTTAGCTTGTCAGAATAATGCTTATAAGTACACAGGGGTTGTAATTCTCCATATAAAGATAGACTGAGAACAGCAAGATCCACAGCAGGTATGAGAACTCAGCTCCACATTACTGACAGGAAAACACTGCAAAATCTCAATGTGGTAAACTACAGAGTACACAGGCACAGACCCAAGCATGTCTCCTTTAGAGAACTCTGTATAACATACAGAAATGTGAGAACAGAATGTTCTCACTCATTCTAACAAACTGGCACAGACCCACTATGAATGGAAATTCATAACTACCACACCAAAAAGCCAACCAATTTTTTAGCCATTTTACAGCTCCCCGTTATAAACTGCACCAGTACTGCAGACAGCCCAAGAAAAATAGTTATTGGAACTGGTAGGCAATAATAAATGACATTCAGTGGGTAGCATCAGTCATGACATGATTTAATGCTGGGCTGAAGCTGCTTTCAAAACCAAAAATATTTATAGATAGCTGGCTACAAACATTGACAACAATCAAAGAGTCATAGAATAAAAAATCGTTAGCATTTTGTGGACAGCATAGTCTTTTTCAAAGACAAATGCATAGCAGTTTATTTCAAAGCAACTAGAATAACTGCTGAAGCTGGTGTTTATAAAATCTGAACAGACTTGACACAAATGGAAAAACTCTGCTTTCAGTTACACACGTACCTACTGTGAAGAGGTGAATTTGGCCCCAAGGGAACAAACATACCATGCCTAAGTAGGAAATGGCCTCAGAACCAGACATAAGCTGACTGGACCCAGTTCTGTTCTCAGCTATACCCAGTTGACTGTGTTTCTGCAGCATAAAAAATCATGGCACTTCTTTAAACTAACCAAGTCAAGGAAAAAGGGCATTTGAAAACCCAGTGTCAGCTTTCTAGGAAAAATCAAGGGGACAAATACCATCAAAGACTGCTTAAAGAGTCAGGTAAATAAATATTGGTGGCAAATTTTGGTGGCATATTTCCCCAACGGTAGTCATGCTGTTGAGACACTCCCAAGTTTATGGAGAAACTGTAAGGTGTTTGTAAGGAATAGACGAGAAAATTCCTCCCAGTTTCAGTTTCAGTGTGCAGGAAACACCATCAATCTCCCAAAAAACACTGGAACACATAAAGAATGATGTAAAAGAGGCAGCGTTGGGGGCAAAAGAGGGGAATAAACTGCAGGAAGGAGCTCAAATTAAGGTGACAAGTAATTTACAAGCATATCCTGTAAAACTGGAAAGCCAAAGCATTTCATGTTTTCTAGCTCCACCTATGTTATATGGTGCCTTCACTGCTACAGTTCTCCTGTAATCTGCTCTATATTCCTCAGTTCTCCAAAAGTTTTTTCTATATTTTCCTCTTGTTCATTGAATACTGCACGCCTTTTTCTTTATTCTCAAGTCATTCTTTCAGCACTGCTCTTAGCTCTTTTCAATTATTGGAATCTTTGTTCATCAATTTTAAAGGTGCTCAGGGAGCTCATAAAAATAATTTTTTAAATCCATCTTTCTCTTGTAAATTAGCATTGCAAACATTCATTCATTCTTTCACTCATTCTACTACTTCACTAGTCTTCTAACCAAGAATTTCCTGAGTGCATTCCACTTTTTGTCTAAATGACAAAGTTGATCTTTGAAACTCCTCAACATACTGGTTTCTACTGCCTCAAATGTGAGCTGAAAGCACACAAAACTGAGCTCGCCTCAACTTTTACTGAGTGAGCAAGAAAAATTTTCATTCACTTTTAGAGTATTTTAAGAATGACAATTCAACACTAACACTGTGTAGTGTTACAGTCCACAAATGTGAGCCTCAAAACACTCCTGAGAGGTTTTGCTGAATCACTAGGATTCCTTTCAAAACGACTTTGATCTTCAAACCTAGAGGAATCATTTAAAATTTAATCCGTTCTTTACGCTGCAAGGATGATTGCCTTCACTGGCTGACACTGCATGTGCCACCGCCACCCCGAGTAATCCACCTTGACTCAACGCTGAAGTAGACTGGTTGCAGCCATGGCTCTGCCTCCTCGCACAGACTCCAGCACTGCAAAGCAGCCCTCAGAATGGCATTTTCAAATGCCAAATACAGACAGGGCACATTTTCTTTTTTGGTAACCCATAGCATTACTGAGAGTATAGGAACCTGCCCGGATACGAGCTGCCAGTGTCCCTAAAAGTCATAATTAGCCTGATTACTCAGGAAAATGATGGAAGTGATAAACATGCAGATTAGCAGTCCTACAAACAGACAGATCTCAAGGAGGACTGTTTCACCAACTGGTTGGAGCATGCCAGACCTGGAACTCCAACAAGCAGGAAAAGCACCAGTCCGGCTTAGTTTGGGGAAAACAACTCACCAAATGGCATGAAAAGGCACAGAAAAAAGAAAGGAGTAAGACTCCACAATTTTGTGACAACATCCAGCCCCAGGTGAACTAGACCTCAGCATCAAGTTCTGACGCTGGGAAATGACTGACAGAGCTCAACAGTGTTTGAAATATTAACATAATGTATAATTAATACAATCCACCAGCGGCAGTTTATAAAGTAACATTTCTTACTGTAAATGCAAAATCACATTTAAACCTATTGCCAAAAGATAACACAGTTTAATTGAAAAAATCATATTTTTTTTCCATTTAGCCTGTACTGCCTAAACCAGACCCACCAATAATTTAAGGCAGGTGCATCACCTTCCTCCTCATAACAAACTTGTAAAAGCAGTTCTTAAGGCAATCAAGAACAATCAGGAGCCATTATGCTCTAGTAGTATTTTGAATTGTCCTGTGCGTTGCCCTCTCTAACTCTTTTTAATTCACACGCATTTCAGAGAAAGGATACATCTGTGGCTGACCACAGTGAACTGCTTTTCTATCGTGCATGCATATTTCTTTGACAATACTACATAAGTAGCACTTTGCAATAAATTCACAACAGTTTCTGAATTTCTTGCTTCTGGGGTCACTCTTCCTTACACTTACAGCTTCTACCGCCTACTTCCCCATGCTCTTCCTGAATGACTGCAGAGCTCAGTATGAACACGTTTTCTGCAGCCTTACAGCAGTATGATGAACAACGGAGTCTAGCCCAGCAAACCATACAGCAAAGGGCTGGTGTCCTCAGGGGATGCACTTTGCTGAACATATAGTCGTCTATATTTGCTACCCTACAAGTGGGCAAAAAATAAAGTATGTTGATTCCTATTGCATTAAGTATCTGGATAAAGAGATGCGACATAAAATAGTGATGGAAGACAACACTCCGTCCCAACACTCCTAATTCATTAACATGAATTCATGTTTAGGCACAGATTTTTCTTTTTTAATAAAAAATATACCTAAGTGTAGGTTATAGTAGAAAGAGACTATAATAATTAATCTCTGTGATGCACAGAAATACACGAATATCATAGAAAAAATATTTCTAAATGTTATAGACTTTACATGTACAAACTACAACATCCAGCATGAAATACTGCAGCATTACTTCCATTAAATGAACAAATTTTTCAGAGGCAAAGAAGAAGCCACAGTTCTGAGAAGTTACAGACTAACAATAAACTATTTGTCATTTTATCTATCAATCTGTCATTACTGTATCAATTATGACAATAACTAAATATTTCAGTTACTAAGTCAGAACAAAAACTGGATTCACAAGTTAGAGCTTGACTACTAGAAGACTTCTTCCAGTATGAAAAACGGAGAGCACAGATTTTGTTTAATCAACCCTGTTTTTCCAATACTTATCCTCAGTTAACAATCTTTAATCACAGACTGCATTTACACTATTTACATTTTCTGTAACTAAGCCTCATTCTAAAATATATACTTTGTCTATGAATCTCTATTCATACAAAAATCCACAAAATGCAGTCTCTAATTTTAAGTAATGTAATGCCAAATGCTAATTCCAGATGACCAGTAGCTTCTCCCATTTAGTGACATCAAACACAAAGAAACTATACTTGTACCACATTTCCGTTAATAACAGAGACATCCAATAGACTACCTTTCACCCAGAAGTCTGTTCAAGTGTATTCAAACTTTGCAGCTAGCAGAATCAGGCACCATAATCTGTGCCCATCAAGGTCACCAACTGTGCGTTCAGTAAAAATGCATCACCAGGACATGTTTAAGACACAAAAGGAAGAATGTCTGTGCTCAAGTTCAAATGCCTATACCAGGGTGCATGTTTGCGGTGCATGTGAACACTTACCGAAGACAACTGAAAGGCTACTAACCTAGACATAGACTAAAGACATGTCTAATCACTATTGAACACTTGATTATCACCATAAATTAATCAGAATTTTCTACCCAATACAGACTGAGCGAAGGTAGTATAATAAGCTTTTTTTTAATCAGGGGAAAAAAAAAAAAGTCATAATTATCTCAACCACGGGACCACACTGACCACACTCAGTGCTTTTTTACCATCGACTGGTTTGTCTTTACATTTTAAGGGTGTTTTAAAGTATTTAATAGAAAACAGTCTTAACACCTATTATTTGTATTGGCTTTCTGTTTAAAAATAGCAATTCTTTCCCTTTGCAACTTTTTTCAAGATTTAAATTTTTATAACTAGATAAACACCAGTATAAAACGCTGTATTATTCTCAACAGAATTTCAGTTTGCAGCACCGGGCAAAATAAGTCAGTAAATTTAGAAACTATCCATAATAATAATGAACTACATATTTAAGCCATCTTGCATCATCAGCTCCCAAGCAGAACACATTAGCAAGTGATAGCACTAATCAGAATGCACTAAACCTTGATATTGCTTTTCATAATTAGAATGATTTTGTCAGTCATTTTAGGCCAAGTATTTAAGACAGAAAATTAAAAATATTATAACAACCAAAATCCTCAAACCTTGTGGGATTATTTTCCTCATTTCTCATGAAAGTAATTTTACTTGTGTACGTGCTTTTTTCTGCAGTCCTAACAAGAATGGCATCATAGCAAGAGAACCAGAACAAGAACCTGACTAGAAACAGAAGTAGAAAGAGGCTCTCTAGCTAGAAACCTTTAAGAAGATATTGAATTCATTCTTACATTGCTATCATTTTCCAAATCAGATTTCAGCTATCCATTTTAGATAGCATTTTACAATTGCTCTTGAGCCTATTTATATTCTTCAACTACTCATTTTGCTATGCAGTAAAGTAAGAGACACCTGAAAGATTAGTAATGATATTCTGACTGGTTTACTGTAAAAGAAACTGAATATACCAAACGTAATTTCTTTTCTGCTAAAATTACACTTCCATGGCTAGTTACTGAGTTTTCTTATTAGGTCACATATACTTAAGAAAACTGATATCCCACTAGTTCATTTTACTGACAACAGAACATTACCTCTCCCTGTTCAAGGCTTTGTATAAGATAAAAACCTAACATATAGAAACGTCTCTCCAGTGATCAACTCTTAGCTCCCCAAGGGCAATTTAGTTCAAAATGCATACTGATACAGACTGAAAAAGAAGCAACCCTCGTGAATCATCCCTCATTATCATAACTGATAATCAGTTTGGATTAGCACCAGAAAGTTCTAGCTAAAGGAACAGGGAGGACTCCTCACCTGGACTGGCATCCAGGGAGTCTGATCTTTCTTTCTTCCCTCTGAGGAGAACGCCTGGCAGTTACATACTCAAGCCCTTTTGGGACAAATCGTGTTGTCTTCTCACATATCTAGAAAAGGTGGCTGTTAAGTGACAAACAGACAAAATGCCTCATGTAAGTGTAAGTGGGGATTGCCTGCTCTCACAGCACTGTCTCTTCTACAAGCCCAGAGTCTCTGCAAAAGAAACCAGGGAAGACTGAGTGGATTCAGAGCAAACAGCAGAGCGTGCCCAAGCAGATTCACCATCTCTGCAGCTCCCTTCGGGGTTCCCCCGGCAGCACTACAGGCCCCTGTAGTCACAGAGAAGCCCTGCAAATACGAGGTACTGGCAGTGTGCTGGCCTGCAAGGAGTACCAGAGCCTTTGCAGCAGTGCATCATTTCCAAGTGGTTCATTTTATCACTCATGACTATTTTGGGTCCATTAAATTTGAAAGCAGCTCCATGGCCTCTTCAATGGGTGGATGTAATATACACTATTCTTTATACAATAACAAGACAGAGACAGATTATAAATGGAATCTCCTGGATATTATCAGGGCAGATTATAATCTAAAACACTAACTATTTTTTAATAATTTGATGTACAGTACTAGTAAATATTTTATGTTGATGACTGCCAGTCCACCAAGAGGTTTTCAGTGAACCACAGCATACAAAGCAGTGATAAATATCAAAGTCTCAAAACTCAGGCTGTATATGATCAAATTGTTTGCTCCTAGGGAATAAAGCTTTAAAACAAACTCTGCATTTAAATGGAAATATTCCCCATGAACTTAACAAGAGTAGAAGGAATCAGGAAATAGTATGAGAAACACTGTAGTAAATTTAACCACAGCACTACAATTTAGCATTTTCTTCATTTAATACAATACCTTCTTCGTATAGGCTGAAAACACAAAATATAAAATATTACTGAGTATGTAAATCTCAAACCAGAAATCGCTGTAGGTGGTTTGGAACAAGTAAATGCTGTATTTATACAAGTACAGCATTCAGCAAGCATTTGTCAATATTAGTCAGTCATTGAGCAGGTCCCCTGCACTCCAGTACACTGAATACATGCCTGCATAATGATGGCTTGTTTACGTGACATCTGGTGGGGAAAAAATATCACATCTGATACGAAAAATACAGAAATATTTTCATAAAACAAAAAATGCCAGAGGAATAGGACTGTTGTGTCCTTTTCATAACAAGTAGCATCACATCAGTATAATCCAGTCAGCCTAAAACATCAACTATAACAGATCTCCAGAACAGAAAATAAGTAGCTATGCAATTAAACACAATTTCCCAAGAGTTGTAAAATTCAATTTCCTTCAGCTCTTTGTGTCTATAGAAAATAAAACTCAGGTAATTTCAAATGCATGCAGATGTTTGCTGTTAAGTAAACCAATTTATGATTTAAAGATCTGACCAAACAGCCTAATGTTTTCATTGCTTAGGGGCATTTTATATGTGCATAGTCCTAATAAATCTGCTTGTGAGCTGTACTTTACACATTATTCCTAAGAATAATGTCTGTAGAGCAAACAGTAATAAGGTTACAAGTCCTTATCCTCTATTCTCTTCTCAGTGTCATTGTATTAGAGTACCAAACTTTGTCTGCAACATTCTCAGCAATAAGAAAACCAAAAAGTAAATCCAAATGAAAATGAAAATTAACTTATAGGGGGAGGGAGGGGAGGGTATTGTACTAGACTCTAAAAAAGTCTCTGTTCTTTGCTTATATTAAATCATGAGGAATACGAAGTAAGTAAATGTCCCTTTCAGTTTTGGTTTGCAAAACCGAAAAACAAAACAAACCCCACCCTACAGACTCACTCTTCCACATGGCTGTTCTTTTCCATTTTAATTCCATCCCTTTAAGAAAGAAAATCACTTCAAGAAAACATTCCACAAATCCACCAATGTTACATTAATTTACAATAGCTGATGAACAGGTGTAGAAAAAAACACAGCTGTAGCACAATGCAATGGCATTCAAATGGATTTGTGTTATCTTAGGGCAGGAAAGAGTAGAGATACATTTCATAGTGATCCACATAAATATTCCTCCCTTGTATTCCAGGCCAGGCTGCTCCAGGTCCTGACCAAATTAGTTCAGAACTGGGTCAAATACCTGAGCACTGTGCCGTGTCCTGTATGAGCTGTGTCACATTAATGTACACTCCTAATTCCATTTGTAACTTCTGCATTGCTGACCTCTTCCCTCTCCCAAAAACTAAGGCTACTTTTATACAGCCCATTATTAAAATCAGTCGTATGAACAGAGATGAGGCCAAGCTCCAAAACTTAGATTCCTACAGGTCTCTGTTTGGTTCTGATTTTTCAGGATCAGGTTCTGCAAAATGCTGCAGATTTCCTTATCTTTGTAAACAGGGATCTGAATGCTGCAGAATGTGATGTCCTGCTTGATGCCTATTTCTGTGTAACAATGTATGTAAATGTCGTGGTTTAGCATGGCTGGATGTCAGGTGCCCACCAAAGCTGCTCTCTCACTGCCCTCCTCAGCTGGACAGAGGAAAGAAAATACAACGAAAGGCTCATGGGTCAAGAAGGTCCCCCTCCTTCTGCACTGACCTTGGGGTCTACAGGGCTGTTGCTCTCTCATATTCTCACTCCTCTCTCCCACTGCAAAATGCCACTATGCAGGGATTTTTTTCTTCCTAACTATGTTATCCCAGAGGTGCTACCACCGTCGCTGATGAGCTCGGCCTAGGCCAGTGGCAGGTCCATCTTGGAGCTGACTGGCACTGGCTCTGTAGGACATGGAGGAAGCTTCTAGCAGCTTCTCACAGAAGCCATCTCTGTACCCCCCACCCAACCTTGCCACACAAAACCAGTACAAGATATTTACAAGATAATTTATATAGTTAAATAATTTTTACATTTTTTTTTAATCATGGAGCACCTCTTTGTCTGTATGGGGTGGGGACAATAGAATTTTGAACATGTTTCTGTCGTAAGTATTTACTTGTGCAATAACATCTAGTAAAACAGAAACACAATCCACCTCAAGCCATTTCAGGCAAGACCACTACCTGTAAATCCAGCAGGAAGAGAGAGGTGTCTGCACTTTCAGAAAGAACAAAGCAAGGCTTCTCCACAACCTGAAACACCATCGGTTACTGCAGAAGCAGAGTTATTTCTGTTGAGTTCTCCTTAATCCAGGGATTTTAATACATTATCCCCAAGTGTGTGAAACTCATTGTCAATTTGAAAAAATATAGTCTCTGATAGTAGCTGTATCAGCTTAAGAAATCTACCCTCAGCATTCTTCTCGCACAGCATGAGCAGACATCATTCAGACTCCGAGCAATGCAACCGCACGTTTTCCTGTTGGAGCCGAGCAGTTGCCTCTGCTGAAGCAGCAAGCTGTGAATGGCATCACCAAGCAGCTCTTCCAATTCATTAAAAGTGGGACTTCTACTGTAGCCCTTCCTTCCTCTAAGGACTGTGTACCACTGACATATAAACCACTACAGCACTGCCTTAACAGCATGCAGTAACAGGATGTAAACTGCCTATTTATAAAAAATTAGTTCCAAATGGAAAAAAGCTTTTAATCCTTTACAGTACAAAATGCCAGTCCTTAGAAACAGGAAGGTTCAAGATACAACAATTCAAAGGCTGGAAAGGATATAATAACGAATCTACCTCTGAAGGCAGCTGTGAACCTCTCTAATTAACTTAATATTAACACTAGTTACTGAAAAATCGTAACAAAAAACTCTTAACTTTGCTCACAGTACATTGAATTTGTGAAGTTTTCTGTCATTCTGGACTTAGTTCCTGAATCTTCTTGGACTCATTTGTCCCAGAAAGCCACATAAACTACGTGCTCATCACAGGAAGAGGATCCAGAGACTGCTCACAGCACTGCACCAAACACTGGGTATTCAGAGAAAGCCGAGAGGTTGCAGATGGCCATTACTCAAGGAGCCCTTTCCCAAGGGGAAGAGGAAAATGAAGGAAGGCATTGCAATATATTGCAATCTTTTGTTTAAGGCTTTTAATCCACACAGTTAGGAACAGATGGAGAACAAAGGAGCTCTCCATCCCCTTCATATTTTCATAGCTTACAGTTGTTCCTCCCTGGGACTGCCAGTGGGCTAGAGAGGTGATAAGGATGGTTGAAGGCTGTATGAAGAAGCAAGCCTTAGGGAAGAGGTGGAGTTTTGCTTTGTGATCCTCAGAACTTAGCAAACCTTGGTGGTTGGTCTGATAGGGACTCTGGAATTCTCCAGCACTTTTGACTTTGCAGGCGTGGCAAAAACTCAGCTCCTTAGATATGCGGTTTCCCATCTGTGTGCATAAGTATTGGCAAAACCACTCTGGCTTTCTTCAAAACTATGGCATTCAGGTCCAATCTCCTTTTCAATAACTAGTCATACTCTACATTCAGAACTTAAGTACAAACCACATAGGTCACCTCCCACCTTTGGCAAACAGAATAAGTGAAGAACATTCACACCACCCTTGTCTATAAAACATGGAGACAAACTGTATTTGGCATAAAAATTAGTCATTTTTTTAGATACCTTCTCAAGTATTTCAGCCATTACCATAAAATGATAGTAACTGAGCTAAGGTATCTTATAATACATACAAGACACAAATTTCTAGATATTTCCCATGTCTGAGTATGTTTACCTTACACCAACACCTGCAACAGTTCCAACAGTGACACTAGGTACTGAAAGCACAGCAAAAAAACTAATTATCTCAGTCAAAAGTTTAAAAAGTACTACAGATTGCTCCTTAACACCTTTCCAGATGTCAGTCGAAATCACAACATCATTAATTATTTCGCAGCTTCCTAGTAACAAATGATAGCATCTTTGGGACCCATCCATTCAACAGCTGAAAGCCAGCTTTGCCTTTGGTGTCATTCTGGCCTATCAGCACAAGTAAGCTGTGTACAGAAAGCTAGCAGCAACAAGTTTAAGAGAAGAATTGTAGATGTATTTGCATCAGCAAAGCCAGCAATCTAATGCTGAAGAAATAAGACCCAGGGATGCTTAAGAGACAAAAATCAAGAGCAGCCAAAAGCTCAACAAGTGTTGAGCTGAGTGTTTAAGGCTCTGAAAAATTCACATTTTCAATTTTGCCTGGAGCAATACAAACCTTGAGCGACAACTGCATCTTAGTAGAACAGACCTAGACCTAATAAATACGGTTACCAGCAAATGCAAGGTTTATGTGGGGGCCCAGAGTGCTCTAATAGGCCTTAATGGCCCTCACTAACTTCACTTGGTGCCTCCACCCACACCCCCTGCCTATGGGTCCAGGAGCCCCATTTAAACCTGGTCCTGTGCCTTCAGCCTGAGCTATGATGCAGGGCTCAGCTGTGGGCTCCTGTGGGTGCCCTGCTCCGTGGGACGGGCGCTGGCTGGCAAGGTCCCAGCCGTGAGGGCTTCTGACTCCCCAGCCACTAGGAAAGAACCAGCCCTTGCTGCTCCCTAATGCTTTTCTTTACCGCCTCAAATTGCCATTCGTGTTATGTGCATTTTCAGTGTTAGTCTGACATCAAGAGAAGCTTTTCAGGCATAGAACTGAAGTCAAAAGCATCAGGAGTATTTCTTTAGACAATGCTACCATCTAAGATGCCTGACTATTAAGCAAACCTTTTAAACCACGTATAGTGTTTCATGTGCCAGTAAAACCAAGACTATGCTGGAAAACATTGTGGATTCTCTGGTCACCTCCCTTAGGTATAGTTCAAAAATTCAGAAAACCAAAGGAATCAAAAAGGCTGAAATATAACTTATTCTTTCCTCTCAAAGAACAAAATCAGTAGTGCCATCAGGGCAGAAATTTTCAAAAACAGCTAGTGGTCTGAACATCTTAATTTCTGAGTGCCCAAAAATGAGACATTTTAAAATGCACTTTTTCTGCATTGATTCAAAACTAAATCTCTTTACAGCCGCTTCATTTCACTTAAGAATTGAGTTGTCCAATATCACTAATCAATTCTGGAAATATTTTCTTGTAAGATAGATCAAAGAGCAACAAATTAGTACCATTTCTACTTACTAGTGTCTTTTCACATTGTCTACATATTTCAAAGTTAGGAAAAATGGTAATCTTCCATTAAGCTACAAGCAACAAAAAATATTTTACTAGCCAGAGAAAACATTCTTGCCTTCTAACCTACTGAGTCATCATATCACTTATCAGAGCAGATGTTCACAAATTCAGTGGCATCAAAATAACGTCTTCTAGAAGATACTCAGAAGTGTTAAATCGCACTGTTCCTCTCTTTTACTGAAATCCTTGTAGCAATTTTGCCTTTAATTTTGTGATCCATAAGTCCTGAATCATAACAGTGCTTATAAGTAACTAATGGAAACAAATTCATACAGAACTAAATCCTGAAGTATAAATTGCTATACAATATCCCTACTGTATTCTCTGCAGTAGGATAGATTCCTGCTAGAATAACATTTCTCTAAGCTTTTCACCTGGCACACAGTAAAATACAATGATGCCCTTTAAACATGCAATCAAAAATCTTTTCTACCCCTTCCCTGTGATGAAACAACATTTTTCTCAGTATATGTATCTGCAGCTAATACTTAAGAAAGACTTCAACAGAAAAGCTACTATTCCTTGGCCTCCTTTAGCCTGAAAATACGCAAGATTTCTGCTTTACAATAATGCCTTGCCATTTTGAATGCAAAGAGGGATCATCTTCCTTCATGCCTGAGACCTCAAAAATATTCAATATCTTAAATTCCGGATGAATTCAGGGCAAACTGAGGGCACCTTGAAAGTACAAGCCCATTAATGAAACAGAACTTACTCTGAAATATACAGTCTGTGGAATGCATAACTTGTTGCAATATAAATATATCTTACTGTATTTGGACAGAAAAACAAAAGGTACCTTTATTTCACATCAACAGTCCTTTGCAGTTTTCTGTATTCAGGCTCACTGTGCTACTCAGGCTCCACTGCGCAAGAAGAAACTATCACTGAATGACACCCTGAATTCATTTCAAAGCTGTGCCAATAGGGAGACAATAAAAGGCAGAAGTTAAAGTTCATTCACATAGGGGATGAACCACATCAAGGACAGATATCATAGACTCTGACTGAAAACAAACCTTCACTGATCTAAATGGAACAGAACTGAGACATGGTTGAACCCACAGTGCAGGGCAAGCATATACCACAGTGCATCAAGCAGGCATTTTTCTTCGATTGTACAAGGCAGAGGAGAAAAGGGAATGCTGTCGCCCCATGCATGTGGTTGAATTTCTTTCCAAAGCATGTCGCAGGGTGTTGCTCACCTAGCGATGAAGATGAACACGCAGTGAAACGCTCTGCAGCATCCCTCCTCTACAGCATAAGTCTGCCTTATTATCCTATCAATATAAATACAAACAAGGAAAAGCAATTGGCTTCTCGGTGGCCATATACTGCAATACTAGGTAAAGCACAAGATATTTTAGATTACTTCAGTACAAGACCATTGGGCTTGAAGCAAGCACACTTAAAACTAATTAAAAGTACAGGAGTAGTACTGAACATGTCTTATTTGATTTTCTGAATTGAAAGCTACCACTCATGTCCAGGATTATAATTTCAGAGTCGGTGTATGTTCTCCCATTGAAATAGCTTGTATAAGACTTGTTAGGACTAAATAAATAAATACCTTTTCTTAGCAATCAGAATAATCTCAGAAGAAAGTATCTGTCCAAAATTAAACAGGCTTTTGGCATACCTCACTGAATCTATCCATCCTCCTCCCTACTCTCAACACAAATGCCCCAGGAACTTTCAAATAAGAGATTAAAAACAGATACCTAAATCTATCCTGAATATGTGCTGTCACTTCCTACACTCCTTAGGGAATAACTGTAACACTTGGGAAACCTGCTCCACCACAGCCTTCCTTTCAGCCGCAAGCGAATCACTTGGCCCCAAATGCAGGAATCATTTTGCAACCTAATTGCTAATGAAATGAACGGAAGTCAGATGTCTAAAAGCACATGTTGTGAGTGTGGACCTGAGGCCCTGTGTGGCTTAGGAACTAGCAGACTGTAGCCTTTGAGACCTCCCTGTCTAAATGGGTTACATGGTATTTCAGAGCAAATAAGTTTAAAACTGTTTTGCACTCAGATAGGATAGTAGTGGTAGGAGCATGGATTTAACAGACAAGCTAAAAACTTCGCAGTACCCTCTCCCACCCCACCTGGTACCGCCTGGCGTAATATCTTCCCAGCTGCACGACCCAGTAGCAGCAGCTGATCTAAGACGCAGCTGCTGCTGCTCCTGAGGTCACAGAGGACCTAGAACAGACACAATGCATGAAGTACCTCTGTTGCAGTTGCAGATCTGTTCAACCAATTTGCCCCCAATTTGTTTTCAATGACAATACCACAGATGCATAAGTGATGGAAAAAAAAATAAAGTTTTTACTTACATACTTTCCCTCAATTAGAATATTTTATCAGATTTGACATGTAATTTAAGATTTCTCTTCTTTCCTTCTTACATACTTATGTATTTATTTTCCAAAGGACCTGTTGCAGAAAAAGGTCTCAAGGTACATTAAGATTTTACAGAAAAAGATTAAAAATAAAAATTAATTCAACTATCTCAGTACATAATGCTTTAATAAGTTTTCTTTCAGAATTAATGTTATCAGAATTCTAAATACACAGAAAGCATGGTAGCAATATGTAAAGTTTCATGTTCGTACCTGGTTGCCAGGTACAAAACATTTATACTCTTTAATCCAGAATTGATTTGTCAATAATTTTTTCTACATTAGATGACCTCTGTGGAAATTAAGGAATTTTTTAAAAGTTACCAATTCTTCTGCAAGCATTAGTTTCAGAGGTGCACAAATATGGTAAATCTATAAATCAGAACTTCTTCACTCCAAAATCAGAAGCATTTGATCATTCATTTATAGCAACAGGAAAATGTATACCTTGTCCCATGTCTACAGATGTTACAGACTGTCATTTAGGTTTATTTAATGATAAGAAAAATGTGTAATTTATATGCTGAATATTACAGATTAAAAAAAAAAAACCACTCTGTCTTTATTTGTTACTATCTTTTGCCAATTAATAAAAACAGAAAAGTAGGCCTGTATTTATAACTGGACACAATGAGAGTAAGAAATAATAAGGAACCAGTAAGAAATAGTTAGAGGAAGCGAGTGACATAGTCTAAAGCAGCATGGATAGTTTGTGCTTAATTTGAGGATTATCAATAAAGTGTAAAGCTTATGCTAAAGATTCATTTATACTTATAGATAGTTTTACAAGTCTGGATCACCAGAAACACACATTTCATTTTTCAATGCTGTGCAGGAAAGAGTTTCCACAAACTAGTTACACATGGAATAGACTTTCTGATATTTTGATGGTTTTCCACAGTGCATTTATTCTACATTTACCCAAACATGAAGAGGGGGTATTTCATATTCTTGGGTAGCTTAGCACTGATTTTTCCTATCCCAAGTCACATGACTTTCAAGACCTGAAAGCATACTCAACAGGAACTTTCCATGTCAGTAATTAAAAGACAATGATCGTTTATTCCAGGTTATGGCCTGATGCCAAACTCTTTGCACACCAGTATGATGCAAAAATCATTTTCACATTCCAAAGCTATTTGAATAGTTTTACTGACTGAAAACACACTCAAATCCCATTTTTTATGGCGACAAGAAGTCCATAATGCCTATTAGTATTCCCAAACACCAAGAACACTGGTGTCATGAATTAGATGTAATCATGACAGCAGTGGGTTTTTTCACTCCCTTGATCTCCCAGATTTATTCTGCATTACATGGACATCACAGAAATGGACTCTACACAACAAAATTATCTAAGCAGAAGAATTTTCCTTCAAATACAAACAAAAAACTTACACTTTCCATCAAATGGAACTGGCCTTGTGTGGAATCATTCTGAGAAAGCTTAGCTGAACACTAAAAAATTCTGCCAAGAACTCCCTAGCAGGGTGACACAACACTTCTTTCTATATAAATTTTGCCAACCAGGCTGAAATTTTCAAGGAATCAATGTAATATCAGAAAACTCCACGATTGCAATAAAGAGAAAAAAAAATACAGATCTCTGAAGTCAGGCATTAAATCTAATACTTCAGCTGGCAAATCTCTCTCTCTCTATGAGACTGGCCTTGGCACTTATGATTACTGCAAAAAGACTTATGAATTTCTTTAAATAAGCGCCAGTACACAGTTAAGTATCAGCCTGTATTCAAAATCTGATTTGATGCTGATATTATTCCATGAATTCTAATGGAACTCCTCCAAATTTTTTCACCACTGCAAGTGAGCCTGAAATATCAAAATATCTGATTTTGCATTATTTTTAGCTGAAATGTATGTCAATGCGAAAGCATTTGAACTACATTGGTAGAACTAAAATGATCGCTAGTGTAACTCCATTCACATCAGTTACATCAGGAATGCATTTCACCACTATAATTTAAAATGTAAAATGCCTAAGTGACAATAAAATTATTTTTCTGAGAGTTGTCAGTATCCGGTAACACTGGGAAAGCTCTGACAGAAGCAGTAGTAGTAATTTGGAGCCATAACAGGTCAAACACAGGGTTCCTCTGGCACAGAACTTCAGCCGAAATAACCCTTAGAGATTTCTGTTTCTTGTTAAGCACTTGGGATCTTTGGGTTTCAGCATGTTAGGGGGGTAGGACTCTGGCACTTTCAAGCTGTGTTGTAACTGACTGGACTTACAGATAGTTGAATTATAAGCCAGCCCAAGTAAAGGTATTTCCTTCCATTCCGGAATGCACAATTCTTTCTGTGATTCATAATGGTCTGCCAAACTGATAGCACAGTCTTAATGTTAAGCTGCGATAGTTCTTATTTATAATGTCAAAGCACATAGGTTTATACATTGCAGGAGGCAGAGCACGCTCCACTGTTACCTTAGGATACGTCTCCACAGTACTGCAGTATGTTGTGCTGACACACCCATAACACTGCTCTGCCAACTGCTACGAGGTCCTACAGTAAGACCTTTCCTTCATGAGAGGAAGGTAATGCTATGATCACAGCATAATGCAGGCATTGCCACATTTGTTTTAAATTAAAAGGTTGTCTACTGGTAGCAGAATAGCTGAATGACTTGCTACAGAAGCTGGGTAAGTACTTAAGCAGTTACCTCATGCTGAGCTCCGTGTCCATGGTGTGAAAATAGATTCTAAGAGCTGTTCAAAGAGTTTTCTTCCTTATTTCTATTAGAGAACTAAAATTCCACCTCTCATAAACCACCTTCCCTTTCAACCAGTAAATACTGCAAACACAAACTACTTATTTTCTCTAAGTTCTTTATTTACCTACTTAGTATTTCTCTTACTTCAACATTCTTGCCATGATTCCTGGTATTATACGGTCTCTGGTATTACATAGAACTACTAGCAAGCTAGCTTACAAGAGAACCCTCATACTCTTTACATCATTAACTACTAGCTTTTAAAGAAGCACTTTCAGCTACTGATTTTTGCCGGATTTTACATACATAGTGCTCATCCTCACTACTGATATTGCCCCTGCAGAAAGAAGTATTTAGTACATTTAACTCAGGTGAGCCACAACAAAATGAAGTATTCAATTTCGGCAAATGCCTACGTATAAAATCACTGAGTCGTTTCGTTCAAAATATAGTCTGAATTTATATCGCCACACTGAAAAGGAGTTTTGTTTAACACTCCACATCAAAAATGTAGTGAAGCCTGCTCTATGATTTTACATTAGGAATCAGACATTTAAACACAAGATTTGAACCAGGGCTCAGCACAACACAGTCTTTTGTGTGTTTCTTGGTTTTTTATTAGTTCTTCTGCAATGCAAAAGAAGACAAGCAGAGAAACTTTTCCGAGAGGCGCTTCACAGAAAATCCATGAAGGCAAAAATCAACCATTAAAGAAAAAACTATGTCTATGTCTCTGTTCAGTACCACTGGATGCTGCATACAGCAAACAATGTTTATCTGACAGATTATGCATAATGTCGTGGGTGCCCAATCTGGACTGCTTTTATTGTCTCCTTTCAGCTCCAGAACTGTCAGCCACTAACTAGTTCTCCCCCCACAAAAATCCTCTACTTCGCTTTAAATGAATATGGCAAAACTACTTTAATTCAGTAGTGTTGGTAAGCCCCTTCTTCTCTCATAATGGCCTGTCCCAGCCCTTAAAGTGCATATGCCAATTTGGTTCAAGTTTCATAATCTGGAATGTTCCACAGTGCCTCTTCAAAAACAGTTCCAGTTTAATTGTGCCTTCCCTAGGTAATTATGTCTGAAAAAAATGCCTGTTCTGAATCTATTATTTATGTTATATGCAGCAATATCTTACCTATTTCATTCTGAAGTCTGGAATGCTCTGTAAGCCAGATAATCTTTACCTACCTTAATCTCCTAGGAAGGGTAATGGAAGTTTCTGACACACAGTAAAATGCAGCTGGCCTAAGAATCAGTGAGAAGAAATCATGGGATGTTTTCTCAAGGACTGCATGGGACCCAACAGGTTCATTTTGAATCCCAGAGTGCCTATTTTGGATCTTAAATGTTGCTTCAAATACACATGGGTGAAAGCTGTAATTAAGGGAAAATGCAGCACCAATAATAGCATGTTAAAAGTTAGCAATTCTCAATTGTCAGTACTGTAACAACTGAGTATCTTATTACTTCTACCTTCTCCTCCCATACATTCAATTTCTTCAGTACTGACAAAGCGCACGTACAATTCATAGGCTCTGAATGGTAAATTAACCAGGAAAAAAAAATAAATTAGGCTGGTATTTCTTGAGGGCATCAGTAGAAAACACTGATTTCACATAATTTTGATTATAAAATTTTACTTCACAATCCTTTTCCAGATCACAGATATTCATAATTAAAAAGAGTATGGAATCAATGTAATGTTAGCTGTTTCGCCATCAGCATCACAAAGAAAAAAGAAACAATAAAATATGATGCAGAATTGACTCTTCCAATGATTGTCATTGAACTATTACATTAGTAAACATTCACAGTATGAAGTCTCTTTCAATATATCTCCAGCATATAAAGTAGTGCAAAAAAGCATTCCAGTCATTTTGCCTTTGCAGTCAGACCAGGTTAAATGATTTTCTTACTTCACTTCTTTCATTATTAGACAACAAATGCTGCAATGCCTCCAAAGAGAGTTATAAAAATAAACAATTGATGGAGGTTCAGCAGCCTTTTCAAATTAAATTTCCAGTTAAAAACAAGCATTATAGATTTCAAGAAAAAAATTTAGATCTATCTTCTGTAGAATATCTTTTACAATAAATTTACCATTTGAAAAACAATGACTATGGTATCCAACGACTTATGGTAGCTGCTATTAAAGCACTGATAAATAGATAAATGACTACCAAACTTCATTGCTTCTTACATAGTAAATACCTCTGAATGCCAACTTTTACCACAGAGCTGTTATTAGTGATGTCGACAGTTCATGCACCCACTTTAAAACTGACTTGGTTTTAGTAAGTTTTTCAGCCTCATGTGCAAAACACTTGCATTCTAATAAAAATATAAAGTCTGAAATTATATCAGATCTAGCAATCCCTTCCTCTAGTTACACCACTTACTTGATATGTAATACAAGTTTAGCAATGCTTTTTATTTGTAGTTAACCATTAAATGGCATACTACAGTATGCTGTGGACTTGTTTGCATATTTCATTATTTTCACTGCACTCTTTAATGCATAAATATATTTGGAAACGTTCAAAATTACACATCAGTTTCCACAGAATTTGAATTTACACAGTTCTTCTTCTCTGACTCACTGCTATTCCCTGTGTCCTGACTTTTTTTCTCCTTTACACAAAGAGATTCTTTAACTCCTTCTTCCATCTCCAAATATTCTGATTTATCCTCTGTGGATGAAGACGATGAGCTTCTAAATTTCTTCAGTAAATTTGTTGGGAGGTAAGGGCAACTGACAGCATTTTGCATCAGCTGCGTTTGTTCTTCATTCTCAGTCTCTCTGTGGTAGAAATAGTTAAAATTGGAGACAATCACTGGCACTGGTAAAGCAATGGTTAACACTCCCGCGATGGCACACAAGGACCCAACTATTTTCCCACCCACAGTTATGGGTTTCATATCCCCATAACCAACTGTAGTCATGGTCACTACAGCCCACCAAAAGGCATCTGGGATGCTTTGAAAATGGGTGGCAGGCTCATCAGCTTCTGCGAAGTAAACAGCACTGGAAAACAAAATGACTCCGATAAAAAGAAAAAAGATGAGGAGGCCGAGTTCCCTCATGCTGGCCCTGAGCGTATGACCCAGGATCTGCAAACCCTTGGAGTGCCTGGAGAGCTTGAAGATACGAAACACCCTGACCAGACGGATGATCCTCAGGATGGCAAAAGACATGGCCTGTTGACCATTACTGCCCTGCTCCTGCGCCAAGTCAGTGCCCAGAGTAATGAAGTAAGGCAAGATGGAGACAATGTCTATGATGTTCATGATGTTCTTGAAGAAGTGTGCTTTGCTTGGACATGCAAAGCAGCGCACTGTAAACTCAAAGGAGAACCAAATGATGCACACTGTCTCTACAATGAAAAAAGGGTCATTGAAGATGGTGTGCTCCCCAGCATCCAGGTGAAGCGACTCATTGGAAAGCCCCTTCCCTAAGCTCAGGGACATGATGAATTCTTTGTCATCTCTGAACTCTGGCAAAGTCTCCAGACAAAAGATGACGATGGAGATCAAGATGACCAAGACAGAGACAATGGCAATGCCTCTGGCTGGACTGGAGCTCTCTGGGTACTCAAACAGCAGCCAAACCTGCCTCTTAAACTCGTTCTCCGGCAAAGCTTTATCCTCTTCCTCTTTGACAAACCCTTCATCCTCCCTAAACTTGAGCATGGCCTCCTCCCCAAGCTGGTAGAATTTCACCTCCTCAGTGAAGATGTCAAAGGGTACATTGACTGGCCTCTTCAGCCGACCACCACTCTGGTAGTAGTACAGGATGGCATCAAAGCTGGGCCGGTTCCTATCAAAGAAGTATTCATTCCTGAGAGGGTCAAAGTATCTGCCTCGCTTCGCTGGATCACCCAACAACGTCTCTGGGAACTGAGCTAATGTCTTCAGTTGGGTCTCAAACCGCAGTCCTGACACGTTGATTACCACACGCTCACAACACTCGTACTCACTGTAGCGAACAGAGCTGTAACCCCCAGGGCCTCCACCATCATCAGGTGGCTGGTCCGAGTACGAAAATTCATCCTCCCCATAGTCATCACTGTAGTAGAGCTTTCCTTCTTCCTCATCGTCTTCGTCCTCATCTTCATCCTCCTCTTCCTCCTCACTCAAGTCCTTCAGTATTCTCTCTTCAGAACCACTGAGAGGCAGCAGTTCAGAACAGGGGAAGGAGGCCCCACACTCCCTACTTCCCAAGTGGTGGCTCCTCTTTTTCCCTTTCTTCCGCCTCTTACCACTCTGGCGGTGGGGCATGCTGCTGCGTGACGCACTCCCACCATGAGAGGAGGATGCACCTCGACTCTGTTCCTGATGGTAGTGGTGATAGGGTCCACCTCCACCTGTTGCCCCACCTTCTACGGCTGCTGTTGCTGCTGCTACGGCCGCAGCTGCTGCGGCTCTTGACTGTGCCAGCCGCTCTCTCTCTCGGGCCCGCGCTTGGACAGCGTATCCATAGGGCATGTGGCTGTTGCACCCAGAGCTATCTGCACTCACCATTGCAACCTCCATTTTGCAACTGCTTTTTTTTTTTAATCGCTTAATGCAAAAAGGTTTTATTTACAGTGTAACTTTAAGTTTCACTATAGAAAGTTCAAAGCCATTTGCATTTGGAGGACAGTCCCATGGACGTAGAGCAGGGCAACATAGTTGTAACACTGAATCTATGTTTAAGAGAACCACGGATCTGCATTTTCTTATTGTCCGTAACGTTTGACACAAACTACTGTTTTGCTAATAAGAAAAGATGAAACTCTCAAATTGAATGAGGGGACAGCTGAGGCCTTAATCTTTCATCTACCAAGCCCCTTTGTTTTCATTTATCTCCCGTGGCTATCACGGATCTGATCAGAATCATGACTATCTTGCAGGCTACCAACACTGCATTCAGGAAGAAACAAAATATGCAAATCAAAGGGTACCTGCTCTCCACAGATGGTTTTAGTTCATCATTGCAACCAAATGCAAATAGTCTCTTTCCTCATAATTTGTTCCCAGGAGTGCTTTGGCCTAGCAATCTTACTGTTTAATATCATTACCCAGGGAGTTGAAGTTAATTCCAGCCATCACTTTATTTACACAGTGAGGAGGTCTTTGCAAATCCTTTCTTCAGCATGTCAACAGTGTCTCAAACCTGGGAGCAGTACCCAGGGCGTCAGCAGCAGCGGTAAGAGGAGGAGGAGGAGGAGATGAAGACTGAGAAATTGGCTCTGAGGTCCCCATAGGACATAAGGGAGTGGATGTGTCACCCTTTGGTTATGGTCATGCAGAAGAAGCACTTAACCTGAGGCACATGCACAAACACACAAAAATAAACAAAACAAAAAGGGAAAAGATTGGATTGTTTTCCTAAAAGGTCACACCGATCAAATGAAACTGTGTCACCTATTACCACGGTATTCAAATCTTCCCCTACCCACACTATTCACACTTCTACATTACACACACACCCACACCACATGCACAGAGATTTTCAACGACTCCGTGGGTAAGGGTGTGGGTGGGTATGTCACGTATATATAGACAGAGACACAAAATCCCCACCCATATAAGCATCCATACACAAACAAATACATGCTTCTAAAACACCAATGCATATAAACACTAATAAAAATATTGCAATACACAGTGCATTCAGATCTTTGAGTACATAACATAATAGATACACCTACATATATCTACATGAAATATGAAAGAATAAATGTATCTACGCAAAGAGCTTTTGTTGTATCTGTAGAAACACGTAAGATGCAGGAATGTTACATTTTAATCTATAACTGAACTGTGTTTCAGTCGTAATGAGCATCTCACTGAATTTAATTTGGAAACAGGCACGTTCGATGCTCACTCAAGTGAAAACACTGTGATATGGTATGTCAAGCAAACAGAACTGCAGGTGCACTGAAGCAACATCTACATGCAAGCAGACACACCAAAATACACACACACCCCCCTTTGAAACAGAACCCTCATTTACAGCTGTGTCTACTAACACACGATAAAAGGTGAATATGAACTATTAAACGATGCTATTTTTAAAATCGTGCCTACGTGTCATGCAGAAAAACATCTTAAAAACGCTGTCGTACTTACTGTCCCTAGGCAGAGAAGCAGCAAGGCTGCCCTGGCTAGCGTAAGGACCCGAGGAGGGGCCGACGCCAGCCGACCAGCGTCGGCGGGGGAGCGCGGCCAGCCCTCCTGCCGCTGCCAGCCCTCCCGCTGCTTCCCGCCCTCCGGCCCGGGGGCAGCCGGCGAGGCGGCTCCAGCCGGGGGCACGCTGCGCAGCCACCGGCACCGCTCCCCTCCCGGGCATTTGCGAGAAGGCAACAAGCGGGAGTCTTGTTCCAAAAGGGACAAAAAAACCGAAGGCGGTGCGTGAGACAGAACGAATGGAGAAGCGCGATCGCGAGTCTCTCCAAGCCCAGCTTCAGCAGCAGATTTGGAAATCGACGTTCAATAATCCGCGTACCGAGCCCACTTCCACGGGCGGGAGGACGGGTGTCCCTTCTGGCGGTCTCTCTCCCCCCGACGCGTCCAGACGGCAGCGGCTCAGCCAGCGCTCGCCCGCATCATCCACTTGTTGTGCCGGGTTTTGGTAACGCTCGGGGGAAAAAAAAAAAAAAAAAAAA